>JAEEGI010001053.1_pt1 | contig 70211 bp, 57 predicted proteins | sample 8958751 | NCBI WGS metagenome assembly JAEEGI01 (sample SAMN16246545, study PRJNA631951) | gut metagenome | biome: gut microbiome; feature: rumen; material: KS-attached | host: Bos | place: Iran: Karaj | collected 2018-10
ATTTGGACGGGACCGTATGTCCGCCCGCCTTTCCCAATCCGGAACGCTTCCCCGATCCCGATGGCCAGCAAGCTCCCGTCTTCCAGCTTCCATAGGTATTGGATACCGTGTCCGCCCAAAATCCGTTCGACGTTGAAAACCTGCAAGGAATTATCTTCTTTCCGATAGTTCATCCTATACACTTCCCGATCCGCGTTCTGGATGAAAAGCTCTCCATCTTCCCCGCAGAACAGGGCCAGCAGCTCACCACTTCCGGGCCCCAGCACATTGATGGGCAGCATCCGGTCTGATTCCGGATCCCAGAGGGCGAATCCGCGCAGGGAAGAGCAGCAGAACACGTCTCCGGAAGGAGAGATGTCCAGGACAAAACGCCCGGACTGGGGCCGTCCGCCCCCATATCCGAGGAAGAAACGCTTGCATTTCCGGGTATCGGGATCCACCCGGTTGATGCCGAGTTCGGTCGTGACCCACATGGACCCGTCCGGATGCTCCACCATCCGGTTGATCACATTGTGCGTCAGCGTCTGGTCATCCAGCGGGGAGGACATCACATAAGAAAATGAATGTCCGTCAAAAATGCTGATCCCGTTCCAACTTCCCATCCATATCCGTCCCCGGGAATCCGTCGTCAAACATTTGACGCTACTCTCGGACAGTCCGTCCCGGACCGTGAAATCACGATACCGGATCCCGCCCAGGCAAGGGAAGGACAGGAGCGCCATCAGGCCCAGGACGCCCAGGGTGCGGAAATATAACACGGCTCGCATCGTCACTTGATCCTCTCGAGTTCGATCCTACGGGTCTTAGGCTTGTTGACGGAATAGATCGTATCGACCAGTCTGTCGATATAGTCCTGCCAGGTCTTCCGCACGACGGGATCGACGGCTGCTTTGTAGTAAGGAAGGCTGATGGCGACGAAAAAGTCGTTATGCCCCCGTTCCTGGAGGTAATTGAGCGCCTCGACGTTGTCCGCGCCCATCAATCCGGCATCCCGGAGATACTCATAGTTGAGCCAACGATACTCGACAAGTTTGCGCTCCATCATCAGCCGTTCCTCGTTGAGGTACATGACGGTTGAAGCCTGCCGATATTGAGGGGTATGCGGATAAGCGGCCAGATTGACGCCTTGCGCCAGCTCCCCGTCGGTCAGATCGTCGATCAGCTCCCCGTCGATCCGGAGATGGTATGACCCCGGGGCGAGACCTTTGACCGTCAGGCATTCCCGATCAAGTTCCTCCATGATCGGAACGATGCGGGCGGCATCCCTGGCGGAGCGGATATTGGCCCATCCGTTTTGGGCGACGGAGTCCAGCGGGAAAGGAAGGGAACGGGCCAGATAATTGAAAGCGATCCCCTTCTTGCCTCCGGATAATGCGGATACGGTACAGTTCCCGGAGCGAAGGACCTTTTTACGGGCGGCGTCAATCTCCATGTCTGCGACATCCAAGCCTGTCATGCCCTGCGCCTTCAGGAACAGGTAAGCCATGACCATCTGCCCGTCCGCATCCGGATGGATCCGGTCCACCCGGGAAAAGGTGAACGACGAATCCGCCTGCTGCTCGCGGAGGGTTAAGGCGACCATCGGCTCATTAAAATCCACAAAACCCCAGCCATGCCGCTCTGCGGCAGCTTTCTGTTCGGCGATAAGAGCCGCGATATCGTTGTTCTTACCGATGAAACCGGGGGATAACGCCTTCGTCGTCTCATCATAAGGGGAGCCGCCGATCATCACAACCTTGAAGTCGGCCCGTCCGGCCAGTTCCTCTTCGATCCGGTGGAAACAATTGACTGACTTCTCATAACGGTCCAGCACCAGCGAATCCTTCTTTTCAGACAGATAGACGTCGAAGTAACCCGTGTCGTTCATGCCGAAAGTGAGGGTGAAATAGGTCGGCTTGCGGTCGAATACCTCCTCTTCGAGCCGCGCGAGCATCCCCTCGCTGGTCTCCCCGCCCATGCCGGCATTGATCAGTTCGATCCGCATGTCCGGGAAATGGGTCATGTACCACAGCCATATCCAGGAATGATAATGTCCGCCATGGGTGATGCTGTCACCCATCAGGACGACTTTGTCCCCGTCCCGGAAGGCCGGGATGGAACCCTGGGCGGATAAGGAAGGGCTGGCCAGCAGGGTCAGCATCAAAAGGGTGGAAAGGATCCTTTTCATTTCAGGATAAAGGTTTTAAGTCCGAATTCAGGGATGGAAGTCTGCAAGGTTTTCTGTCCGTCGGGCGTGCTTACGAGCCATATCTCTGTTCCGACCGGGTGGCCGTCCAGGTCCGTCTCGACGGCGCAGGTGAGCGAAGAAGGAAGGCGGATCGTCCGGGTCGATCCGTCGCCCGTGGCGTTGTAGAGGCGTATGAGCAGGCCTCCGTCCGTGACACAAGCGGCGGAAAGCGCATAGCCGCTGTCGCCGACATCCAGGAAGGAGGCGCTGCCACGGACTCCGCTCTTTATAGTACGGACCAACAGGGGCTCGTTCCAGCGGGCGCTTTCTTGCTCGACGCAGGACCAGCCGCCGCTATGGGGGAAGAAGGAGAATCCCATCTCAGTAGGCCCGTCCAGAGTATAGTTGCGACCCCAGAGTCCGTTCCCGGCATACTGGACCGTCAGGGCCAGCGGCTTGCCCGGACTGCAGGCATAAGCCGTCGTATGGTCGGACAGGACGGCGAATCCCCGGGCGGGATTTCCGATGTCGACCCAGTTCAGGATGACGTTGTGCTTAATCTCTCTCCAGTTCGTGAAACGGGTGTCGCTGTCCAGGCATTCCGCCACATCGAAAGGGGCGTTCTTGTGCAGGATGCGTTTATCGGACACGACCGGGAAATAGACGTTCAGCCGCCCGTCCTCGTCGTAGAAACTGCGCTCCGGATTGTCATAGGCGTCTTTCTGGGCATAAGAGCCGATCCCGGGACTGCCTTGCCAGCGGATCTGGAGGGAGACCTCGATCCGCGGGTCACCGTCCCGGAGGATATAGTCCATGTCGAAAGGATGGCCCGCAATCGACCCGGATACCCGCACGGTCTTCCGAAGGCCGAAATCCTCGATGATCCGCACCGTCGCGGGCTTTTCTGCCGAGGAGCGGTAGCGTCCTTCCTCATAGAAGAAGCCACGCAGTTCCCCGAAACGCCGGTCGTCGGGTTGGATGACCTCAAGTCCCGTACGCTTGTCCAGAAGGCTCCGGATGGTTCCGCCGCGCCGCGGATCGAAGCGGAGGCGGTATAAGTCCGTCTCGACAGTACGGACGTCAGACACCTCGCAGCAGTCCCAACGTCCGGGATCACCTGTCGCGACCGTATAGGAAGCATAACCGAAAGCCGGCACCTCCGCCACGAAGGCCAGTTTCTTCTCTCCGCCGCAGACAAGGGCTTCGCAACGGACCGGCCTGCCTTCCGCATCTTGGAGCAGGATGCGGCGGTCGGAGGGAAGATCCGGGACGGCGAGCGTGACGACTTCTTTGCGCGGAACAGGCAAAGTATTGAAAACCAGGATGGTATTCTCTTCTGACCAGTCTCGGAAACTGAATATTGAACCGGCAGTCAGAGCGGAAGAGACCCGCAAGGTCTTCGGAATCCAGGTCCCGCAGATCCAGTCGGCCCAGGTGCGACGATCGGCCAATGGTACCTCGGTCCGGGAATTCATCGTATTGTATGGGACGATCCAGCTGTCATGATGCTGGGAGAGCAGAAGATTCTTCCAGGCGTCATCCACGGCCGCCGCATCATAGCGGAAACCGTTCGCCAGGAAGGCCAGGCTGCCCATCTTCTCGGCCTGGACGAGCTGGTTCTCACCCTGACGCACGCCCCGCGCAATCCGCTGGAGCACCTGGGAGCCCCAGACCAGGGCGACCCTGACATCGTCCTGCTTCACCCGGTAATCGACAGGGGTCACATCCGTCGCGATCTTCTCGAAATAATCCGTCCACAAGATGTTTTCGAGTGGTTTCCCGTGCTTCGGGAACCACTCCAGCCAGGGACCTCTGGTCCAGCCGGCATCCTGGTAGCACATCCCGACCGGATGCTTGAATCCGGCCTGGACGGCCTTGTCGAAATAACCCGCATCCGCCCCGTTGGCCAGGGTGCTCCATACATCATCGCTCAAGTCCTCGAAAAGATGCCGGGGAGAAGTGATTACGGAAGATCCGTCCGGACCTGTCCAACGGATCAGTTCGCCCGCCATCGGAGCCATATAGCCTCCCCAGCAGGTATTCGGGTTTTTCAGGACCGCATACCGGAAGCCGAATCCTTTCAGAACGGCCGGAAGCGCGCTGGTGAAACAGGGCTCCTCGACAGCGTAAGTCGAGAAAACGATATCCGGGAAGTGCTCCCGAAGTTTCCGTATCCCATATTGGAACTGTCGGATCATGCTTTCCCCGCTGATGTTGTACAGGTACGGCTGGGCGTAGGTCGGGTTGGTGTATTCAAGCCGGCGCCCTTCCGTCAGCAAGGCTTTGAGCTGATCGTACTGGTCTCCAGCCCGGTCCCGGACAAAGTCCCAGGTCTCCGGTTCGATTTCCAGGCCGAATGCAAGCCCGGGGCGCGTCTGCAGGAGGTCGCAGATATAGCCGGTATAGCTGTCAAGGGGATAATGGCCGTAATAGCCGCCGTGGAAGCCATCCACGAAATAGGACTTTGCATCCTGGGCGGGCAGGGCGTGTGCGAACAACAGCGCGAGGGCGAGGGATGTAAAGAGTTTTTTCATTGTGTCCGACAAATCAGTTTATCCTTGACCGACTCTCTTGATCACGAGCAGGGTGAGGTCATCGCTCTGCTCTGCATCGCCGACGAATTCTTTGACAGCGTCCTTCATATGGGCGAAGATTTCCTGCGCCGAGGTCGTGGATTTCAAACCGGCGAGCGCGGCGAGCGCCCTTGCCTCCCCGAAAAGGGAATCGTCGGCGCAAGCGGCTTCAGTAAGCCCGTCCGTATATAAGAAGAGAGCCGCCCCCTTCGGGAGCACGGTCGATTGCTGCGAGTAATTCCATTCGGGCATGATGCCGACAGGGACATTGGCATCCGTCTCCAGAGAGCGGGGAACCCCGTCCACCAGGACAAACGGAGCGTTATGGCCTGCGTTGCAATACTTCAACTCTCCCGTTTCCAGGTCAAGCGCTCCCGCAAAGAGCGTGACGAACATCATGTTTTCATTGCGGGCGGACATGGAATCGTTGATGACGGACACCAGCTTGCCCGGGCTGTCCTCTGATGCTGAGATGGTCCTGAACAAGGAACTGACGACGGCCATTACCAATGAAGCCGGAACGCCTTTGCCGGAGACATCACCGATGCAGAAATACAACTTGCCTTCGCGCAGGCAGAAATCATACATATCGCCTCCCACGGCTTTCGCAGGGGTCACGCCGCCATAGATATCGATGTCTTTCCGTTCGGGAAAAGCCGGCCATGTCAGCGGAAGCATGGACATCTGGATTTTCCTTGCGACATCCAATTCGTTTTCCATCGAAGCTTTCTGCGCGGTCGTCTCGGTAAGGTCGGCGATATACCGGGAAAGAGATTGCTGCATATTGTCGAAAGAATCACGCAGCAGGCCGATCTCATCCCTGGTCCGGATGTCAGGAAGCGGAGTGTCAAATTTACCATGGGCCACTTCCGTCGCTGAATCAGCCAATTGCACCAAAGGTCTGGTAAACGTTTTAATGGCCCGGCGACTGATAAGGGACACGATCAGCAGGCCCAGAAGAGTCAGGAGAAGGATGGCGGAGCCGAAAGTGAGCGCCGGTCTCAAGAGACTGATCAGCGGGACTGCAATCGCCATGGACCATCCGGAACTTGAAAGAGGGGCGAAGAAGACCTCATACTTACGTCCGTCCAGCCGTACGACCTTATCTCCGGACAGGCCATTACACATGGCCTCCCCCAACATCCGGTATTCATCGTCTTCAGCGGCATCCGCATATTCGAAATAATTCTTTCCGCCAAGGAAACGCGCCCGGTCCGGATGTGCGATGTATTCCCCATCGGGCCCTAAGATGAAACTGTATATCCCCTGATCCTTTTTCCCAAGGAAGGAAGGCAAAAAGTCCATCGCATTCTCCCGGATGTCGATGTCGTGCAAAAGGTCAGCCAGCCAGATCAAGGATAAGTCCGCGCCCATTACGGCTACCGTCGTCCCGTCAGATTGCTTGATGGGTAGGCTGTAGGTACATAACAGGGTGCCGGCCCCATCCCTGTCAAGATAGGGTCTGGACCAGACGCCTCCGGTAGCAGACAGGCCTGATGTATACCACTCGGACAGGAAATAATCATGGGAGTCCGAGCCGATATCCTGAACCACGGGCCGCCCCTCAGAGATATAGGCATATGGCTCGAACCATCTTCCCTTTGTCGGGAAGAAATCGGGAATGAACCCGACCCCGCATCCGGTCAGACTGTTGTTGACGGCGATCTCATACTCCAACGTCGAAGTGACGACTTCAGGGGTAGATATGTGCCAGGTGACTTCATCGGCGATATTGGCAGCGGAGATTTCGACCTTCTCCAGGTTCAGCGTGATACTGAGGCTGATGCTTTCGATGGCATCCTCGAAATGCGCTCTGAAAGATTCATAAAACCCCGTCGCTGTCAGGATGAAAGCCAACACAGAAATGATAGTCATCGTCACCAGGACGATGGCCACGATAATCCGGGTCAATCTGCCGGAGAAGGATCTCAAACGCTTGCTCATAAAAACATCATCTTGAATACGGAGGGGGCAAGTCAGGGCGTATCTATCGGGGGAAGAGGCCGAAAAAGGCGGAACCGCTTCCGGACATGGAAGCATAAACGGCGCCCTGGTCGTAGAGAGATTGCTTGAAGGCGGCGAGGGCGGGGTGGACGGCGAAGACGGTGGCTTCGAAATCGTTGACGAGGGTGTCGCGCCACTGCGTCACCGGCAGCGCCAGCGCTTCCCGCAGAGGAGTCGCCTCCCGCGGAACGATGCCGCGATAGGCTTCGGCTGTGCTCACGGCGATGCCCTCTGGCACCACGACACGCAACTCGAAGCCGGTCAAGTCCAGATCATAGGGCGTCAGGATCTCTCCGCGGCCTTCACCCAGCATCGGACGGTCGTAGACGAAAAATGCGCAATCGCTGCCCAGACGGGCGGCATAAGCTACCAGCGCCTCATCCGGCAGGCCCAGCCCGGCGAGCTCGGAAATCATCCGCAGCGCGAAGGCAGCATCCGAAGAACCACCGCCCAGACCCGCACCGACGGGTGAAGTCTTTTCCAGGTAAATCTTCATCGGCGGCAACTTGTGGTCTGAAGCCAGCAAACTGTAGGCTCTGGCCGTCAGGTCTTTCAGCGGATCCCAGTCCAGGCCGCCGCTCCGGGCAACCGTCATCATCAGCGACCCGTCCGGAGCGATCGCCTGCGCCACCTCGGACGTCGCATAACGTGCGAACAGCGATGCGGAAGTCTCGCTCCAATCGTCGCCGACGACGATTTCCAGCGTATCTGAAAAACTGTGACAGGGTACGAACAGGGTCTCGATGTCGTGATACCCGTCCGCGCGCCGGCGCAATACCGACAGACCGAGGTTGACCTTCACGTGCGGATGGGTGATCATAGGCTGCGGACCGCCGCCTCCACTTCGGCTGAAAGACGCTCACGCTCCCCTGCATCAGAGATGCGCTCGAGCACCGGAGAAAGGAAAGATATCATCTGCAGCACCTTCGCCTCCGCCTCAGGAATGCCCCGCGAGCGCATGTAAAACTGTTCCTCGGCATTCAGGAAACCGGTCGTCGCGCCGTGTGAGCACTCTACGTCATCGGCATAGATTTCCAATTGCGGGGTCGTTTCAACCCGGGCGTCCTCGCTCAGCAGGATGTTGTGGTTCTCCTGGAACGCCTTGATCCGCTGCGCGTCCTGACGGACGAGGATGCGTCCGTGGAATGCTGTCCGCGACTCCCCTCCTGCTATCCCATTGAAAAACTGGTATGACCGGGAATCTCCCACGTTGTGCCGGACCTCGATATCGAAGGTCACCCGTTCCTCACCGCCGCAGAGGAACAGACCGGACAGGTGCACCTCGGCTCCCTGCCCATCGATATCGACGGTCAGCGGTACCGTGGCGCTGACTCCGGGCAGGACGACGAACACCCAGTCGAGCCTTTCGTCCCGACCCACGGAGACTTGCCGCGGCAACTCCGAAGAACCTACGATGAATACCCGGCTCATACGATACTTTCGAAACCTTCTTTCCAAATCTGTTCGGCCAGTTCACGGCCTGCGGTCCGCACAATGCGGCCCTCTTTCAGCACATGGACCACGTCCGGCACGATATATTCCAGGAGCTTCTGGTAGTGCGTGATGATCAGCACGGACTTTTCCGGCGTGCGGAGCGCATTGACGCCCGCTGCCACGACCTTGAGCGCATCCACGTCCAGTCCGCTGTCCGTCTCGTCCAGGATGGACAGGACCGGATCGAGCATCGCCATCTGGAAAATCTCATTCCGCTTCTTCTCGCCGCCGGAAAAACCGACGTTGACATCCCGTTTGGCCATCTCACCCTTCATCTGGACAAAAGCCATCTTCTCCTTCATCAGTTTCAGGAACTCGCCGGCCTTCATTTCCTCCAGACCCTGCGCCTTCCGACGCGCATTCACCGCCGCTTTCATGAAATTGGTGATCGATACGCCCGGGATTTCGACCGGGTATTGGAAAGAAAGGAAAAGACCGGCCCAGGCACGCTCTTCCGGTGCCATCGCCAGCAAGTCCCGGCCGTCAAACTTCACCTCACCTTCGGTCACTTCATAGCCGGGACGGCCGGTCAGGACGGCTCCCAGCGTGGATTTGCCAGCCCCGTTGGGGCCCATGATGGCATGGACCTCGCCCCGTCCGACACTCAGGTCGATCCCACGGAGGATTTCCTTCCCTTCCACCGAAGCATGCAGGTTCTTTATTTCCAAGAGCTTCATATGTCGTTATGCTTTTTTCTGATAAAGTTTCCACCAAGACCAGAGCGACCACAGGCCGTTGACCAGGTACAGGGCGCAGACGATGGGCATGAACACATTGCCCACGCTGATGTGCAGGATGATCTGCGTCACATTGACCAGGAGCCAGGCGATCCAGCAGTCCCATTTCTTCAAAGCCGAAAGCAACTGTGCCGTCAGGATCAGCACGGTCACACAGCAGTCCAGATACGGGTGCGGGTCGGCGGGGAAAAGTGAATCCATCGCCCAGCCCCAGAGCAGAGCCACCACCAGGATGGCGCCGATCACGAAGCCCCGGTCCCGCCAGCTCAACATGCTGACTTTCAATTTGTTCTCATCCTCCGATGAGCGCTCCGACTCCCTGGGGTGCGTCCAGCGCCAGTGTCCCAGGACATTGATGGCCAAAGAGATAGGCTGCAGCAGAAGGTTGGCGTAAAGGTTGCGGCTCCAGAACAGGAAGAAGAGGGCCGCCGTGTACAGGTATCCCACCCAGAAGTTATACTTCGAGTTGCGGCCAGCCAGGAACACGCAGGTCAGTCCCAGGACGGAACTGATCAGGTCCACCAGCAGCACCGGCTTCCCTCCAAGGCTAAACAATACGATTTCAGTCCATTCCATACGCTATCCTATAGAGCCTTCGAGTGAGACTTGCAGGAGTTTCTGCGCTTCGATGGCGAACTCCATCGGCAAGCGCGAGAGCACTTCCTTGGCATATCCGTTGACAATCAGCCCGACTGCCTCTTCGGGTCCCAGGCCACGCTGGTTGCAATAGAAGAGTTGGTCTTCGCTGATCTTGGAGGTGGTGGCCTCATGCTCCACGACCGCCGTGGGATTGAGGCTGCGGATCACCGGGAAAGTATGCGCCCCGCAGCGCGAGCCGATCAGCAGGCTGTCACACTGCGAATAGTTGCGTGCGCCGTCGGCGCCCGGATTCATCTGCACCAGTCCGCGGTAACTGTTCTGGCTTTCCCCTGCGGAGATACCCTTGCTGACGATGCGGCTCCGTGTCCCCCGGCCCAGATGGATCATCTTGGTGCCGGTATCAGCCTGCTGGCGGTTGTTGGTTACCGCGACAGAATAGAACTCCGAGGCGCTGTAATCCCCTTTCAGGATGGTGCTGGGGTATTTCCAGGTCACTGCGGAGCCGGTCTCGACCTGGGTCCAGCTCAGGTGCGAACCTTCTCCTTTGCAGATGCCCCGCTTGGTCACCAGGTTCAGGATGCCGCCCCGGCCCTCAGCGTCGCCGGGATACCAGTTCTGGACAGTGCTGTACTTGACATCCGCGCCCTTCTCGACGATGATTTCGACCACTGCGGCATGCAGTTGGTTCTCATCCCGCATCGGCGCCGTGCAGCCCTCCATGTAGCTAAGGGTCGAATCCTCGTCCGCAACGATGAGCGTACGCTCGAACTGCCCCGTGCCGGCTGCATTGATGCGGAAATAGCTGCTCAGGTCCATGGGGCATTTCACGCCTTTCGGAATGTAGCAGAAGGATCCGTCGCTGAAGACGGCGCTGTTGAGTGCCGCGAAATAATTGTCTCCCGCCGGCACGACGCTGGCGAGATACTTCCGGACCAGTTCGGGATGCTCGCGTACCGCTTCGGAAAAAGAGCAGAAGATAATCCCCTTCTCCGCGAGGGTCTTGCGGAAGGTCGTCGTCACGGAGACGGAGTCGAAGACGGCATCCACCGCCACCACACCGGCCAGCGCTTCCCGCTCCCGGAGCGGAATGCCGAGCTTCTCGAAGGTCTCGGCGAGGGCAGGGTCGATCTCCTTGGGACGCTCACTGTCTTTCTTGGGCGCAGCGTAATAAATGATGTCCTGGTAGTTGATGGGAGGCAGGGTGAGATGACCCCAGGAGGGCTGCTTCATCGCCTGCCATTTCCGGAAGGCATCCAGCCGGAAATCGAGGAGCCAGGCGGGCTCTCCCTTCTTGGCGGAAATCAAGCGGATGATATCCTCATTCAGGCCTTTGGGCACGAATTCCTGCTCGACTTCCGTTACGAAGCCTTCTTTGTACTCCTGGGCCGTAATATCCCTGATAATCTCATCCATAGGATACAAATATACATACTATTTCCATATTTTTCTTACCTTTGTCTCCGCGAGAAACTAAAGCCAAAACCTATGATTGAGATTGTCGAGACCCTGACCCGTCGTCAGCAACTTGATTTCTTGAATTTCCCGAACCGTCTGTTCAAAGGCAATCCCAGTTATGTCCCGCCGCTCTGGATGGATGAGAAGAAGATTTTTCGCAAAGATTATCTCTATTATGAAACCTGCGAAGCCGTCTATTATAATGCCTACAAAGACGGAGTGATGGCCGGACGCATCAGCGGCATCCTCCAGAAAGCTTCCAACGAAAAGATGGGACAGAAGCGCATACGCTTCACCCGCTTCGACTGTATCGAGGATTTTGAGGTCGCCAAGGCCTTGTTTGAAAAAGTGGAGGCCTGGGGCAGAGCGAAAGGCATGGACACGGTCTGCGGTCCGCTCGGTTTCTCGGACCTGGAGCGCGAAGGCCTGCTGGTCGAGGGTTTCGATGAACCGGAGACCTTCGAGGAGCAGTACAACCCGCCCTATTACATGGATTTCATCGAGCGGCTGGGTTATGTCAAGGAAGTGGATTGGCTGGAATCCCGCGTCTATGCGGCAGACCCCGAGACGGAGAAGCAGATGTTCGAAATGTCCCAGTTCATCATGAAGCGTTACAACCTGCGTTTCGGCCCCGCTAAAAGCGGCCGTGACTTCATCAAACGCTATGTGGACGGATTCTTCGAGATCTTGGACAAATCCTACGAACATATTTACGGCACCGTGCCTTTCACCGAGAGCATGAAGCAGTTGATGGTGGACAATTTCACCTTGCTGGTGGATGAAAAACACGCCGCCGTGGTCCTGGACGAAAACGACAAGGTCATCCTGATCGCCCTTTGCCTACCGAGCATCTCGAAGGCGATGCAGCGCAGCGACGGACACCTGACGCCCCGGGCCCTGATCGATATCCTCAAGGCCAAGCGTCGTCCGGAAATCATCGATTTCGCCCTGATCGGCGTGGATCCCGCCTGGATGAACCGGGGGGTCAGCGTCTGCATCGCGGCCCGGCTCTCGGAACGCCTGCGCACTTCCCCGGGCCTGAAGTATGGAGAAACCAACCTCAACCTGGAAGACAATGCCGCCATCCTGCACCTGTGGAAGCGCTTCAGGCACGAGACCGTAAAGCGCAGGCGGGCCTATGTCAAGACACTTTAATACGTGTGTACGCTGATGCCGCGGGCCGAAGGAAGATAATTGACGCCCCACCAGCACATCTGCAGCAACAGGAAACAAAGGATCAGGACGACGAACGCCACACGGACATCCCCCTTGAACGGAGGACGTTTCCGCAGATGAAGGTAACCCAGATAAGCCAGCCAAGTGGTGAAGGCCCATGTCTCCTTGGGATCCCAGCTCCACCAGTCTCCCCAGGCCTCCTTGGCCCAAAGCGCCCCCATCACCATCCCGAAAGTCAGGAAGGCCCATCCGACACGCACCAGGACATCACATCGGCGCATCTCCTCGGGTGAAGGCATCGCGCGTGAAGCCCCGGCCAGACGGGAAGAGTGGATCCAAAGCCAGACCGCATATAAGGTGACGGCGCCGAGCAGCGCATACGCAAACATATACACGATCACATGGGGAACGAACCAGGGACTCTGGAGCGCCGGCATCAGGGGCCGGCTATGGATCTCCGGCTTGAACTGGTTGATACACAGGAACACGACCGACATCAAGGCGCTGAAAGACAGGACCCACTTATAGCGCCAGCTCAGGAAAATGACGATTCCGATGGCCGACAGGAAGAAAGAATACCAGAGCCGGGTCTCACCCATCGTACGCATCGGCGGACGCTTCAGGCTCACCCACATCCCGACGATGAAGACCAGCAGGACCAGCGTCCCGAGCAACGAGACCGTCGCCGCCGGCCAGGTTTTCTTGGAAACGAAAGCCAGAACGGCTCCGAATACCCAGCACAGGGCCGCCGCAATGGCAAAGGCGGTAAACATTTCCCAACTCATTGCCCGTCCTCCTTCTTTTTCCGGGATCCCCCGGCCGTGAAAAACATCAGGACACCCGCCGCGAGCAGCAACCAGAGGCCGGATGCGATCAACGGATACCAGCCATCTTTGACACACAGCAGGTCGCTGTATTCGCTCATCCGCCCGCGGGATACATCATAGCCATATTGATAGATCCGCCAAGGGCCCTTGCGGGCCGGGTGGTTGACGGAAATCTCGACCGGTACCCTTCCCTCTTTCGTCAGGATCGTGACCTCGGAAAGAAAGCGCTTGGGGGTATGGTCCGTCGGATACTCCTCGATGGTAAAGTCATTCAGGAGCAACATGAACGGGATCTGGACGGTCTCTCCATCCTCATTCTGGCCGATGGCGACAGGAATACCCCGTTCCGCCCTGACCAGCGCCTCCTGCTTGTCCCCATTGCCGAAGAAACCACCCAGCAGCACAAGGAACACGGCCAAGTGCGACAAGGTGGAGGCCAGTCGACGGGATTTGGGGGCGCGGATGCCGGACACAACGGACAGGCCGATACCCGTCATCATCCAGAGCATCAGGAAGTTGAAGGCCCAGCTGGAACGCATGTCCGTCCAGCCCAGCAAGGCAGCGGGGCCACTCGCTTCCTGGCTCTGGGGAAGCAAGCCGAACAAGATACACAGGCAAACCACCGAAACAATCGAAGCGACGCCGGTGTAAGGGTCGGACAAACGCAGCAGCCGCGGATGCTTCCCGGAAAGGAAAACGATCACGACCAGGATATATACATATACCAGCGCCGCGGCCACGCTCCACGGATAGTGCAGCAGATGCCCCGGCACCGGTCCGAAGAGCAACTGGATCAAAGTCCCCAGCAGAAACAACAGGATGCAGCACCGGAAGGCGCGCCGGTATCCCCAAGGAATCATGGGATTCGAGTCGTTAAGTCGTTTTAAAATCAGTCCGTCAGGCTTCCGCCCACTGCTGTCTCAGCAGTTCCACGGCCGCCGGCACCAGGACCTCCCGGTCTCCCCCGCAACCGCATTCGAAGCTGACGTAATACTTGTAATGGAACTCCTTGAGGGCTTTGAAACCGTTCTGGTACCCATCGCATTCGGGGCACTCGCCCGGCATCTTCCGGTCACCCTTGGATGCGATGTGGACGTGCCGCAGATAACCCCAGCCGGCCGCCATGAAAGCGGCATAGTCGGAGGTTTCTTCCTTCATGTGCCAGAAATCACCCATGCACTTGACGCCTTCGCACTGGGCATCCCGGCAGATGGCGGCGGCATCGGCGACCTGACGCAGATAGAACGCCTCCTTGCGGTTGAGCGGCTCCAGGATCACGGCCGTGCCATGGTCCAGGGCATATTTTCCCAGTTCACGGAGCTGCTCGACCAGATAATCGCGGGTTTCCTGCGTATGGGGACGGCAAGGCTTCTGGTGGTTGAACGCCGGCACCATGATGACGCCGACCGAACCGATCTGGCCAGCCGCATCGATGATCTCGCGCATCGAAGTATCGAATTCAGCCTTCACGGCCGGATCCTCGGCCAGGATGAAACCCCTGAATCCCGCGCAGATGGCGGACACCTTGATGTTCCGACCGCGCAGGTTCTGCTCGATTTCATTATAGTGCGACAGCAGATACTGTCCGCCGGGCTCGTATCCGACGACTCCGAGTTTCTCCATGTAGTCCAGCTTTTCGGCAAGCGTTTCGCCGGGGGCGATGCCATGCTGGAAAGAGAGACGCAGCTCTACGTCGGACTTCTCCTTCGGGGCGCAGCCCGAAAGCAGTCCCAGGGGCGAAGAGGCAGCCGCGACGGCGCCGGCCCCCAGGAGCGAGGTCTTAAAGAAATCTCTTCTATCCATGTTCCGGAGTCTTTATTTCTTTTCCTTCGGCTTACCCGGAACCGGAACGGTATACTTGGACATGTCCATCTTGCCCATCTCGAGCTTTTCGGGCATGTAGTCGATCTGGGAGGCGTTGATCTCGTCCCAGGTCACGGCCTCGCCCGTGTAAGCGGCCTCACGGCCCATCACGCCGGCCAGGCAGGAGATGGCGGTCTCTTCAGCTTCGACATGCATCTCACCCTTGCGGATATGGTTGACCCAGTCGACATGCTCCAGGACGTAGGGATTGTTCTGGGTATGCTCCGCCTTCTCGGCATCCACGTCATACTTCCAGAGGACATTGCCCTGCAGGTCATAGATTTCCTTCTTGTCGCTGCGCCAGTAACCCTTGGTGCCGACGACCTCTTCGCGGACAGCGGTGGTGCAACCGTCGATCTGGCGGCACATGCTGTGGCAGTGGACACCGTTTCCGAACTGGAAGTCGACGCTGAACTGGTCATACTGGTCGCCCGTGATGCGGCGCATACGGGAACCCACCGCATGGGCACGGGTCGGCTTGAGGCCGGACATCCACAGGAAGACATCGATGTTGTGGACGTGCTGTTCGACGATATGGTCGCCGGAGAGCCACTTCCAGTTGACCCAGTCGCGGATCATCCATTCCATGTCGCTCCAGCCATTCTGGCGCTCACGGTACCAGAGCATGCCCTGATTCCAATAGACGTTGCCGCCGGTGATGTTGCCGATCAGGCCCTCGGAAATCTTCTTGTAGGCCTCGACGTACTCGCGCTGGTGATGGCGCTGGGTGCCGGTGACGACGCACAAACCCTTCGCCTCAGCCTGCTTGGAAGCGGCCACGCAGGTGCGGTAGCCCTTGGGATCCACGCAGATCGGTTTCTCCAGGAAAGAGTGAACACCCTTCTCGACCGCATACTTGAACTGGTCGGGACGGAAGACGGGAGGGGTGGTGAGGATCACCATGTCTACCATGTCGATCACCTTCTTATAGGCGTCGAATCCCACGAAGCAATTCTCGTCCGGGACAAGCTGTCCACGTTCGGCAAGCTTGGTCTTGACAGCATCGATCCGGTCCTGGAACACATCGCCCAGAGCGACCACCTTGATGCCGTCTGCAGCATCCAGCAGGTTCTGGATCGCACCGGAACCGCGGCCGCCGCAACCGACGAGGCCGACTTTCAGTTCTTTACCGTCAATGGCCTTGTCGGGAAGCTCGGGTACATAGTAGGAACCCGGCTCGCGCAAAGGGGTGATGGTTTCTTTTTTGCCACAGGAGGCAAGGCCGACGACGCCCGCTGCGCCGAGGACCGCGGAGTAAGAGAGAAACTCTCTTCTACCCATTTTGTTGTCGCTCATACTGTATCTTTTTATGGTTATTATTTCAGTCCGTCAGGTACTTCACAGACCACCCGGAAGCCGATACCCTTGATATCGGAATACCACCAGATGCTCTTCGGATTCTGCGGGTCCGTCCGCAGCCACGCGTCATGCTCGGTATGGCGCCGGGAGGCGCTGCGCACGTCGGCGGCATCATCGGCGTACATGCCGCCGCGCACCACCCTTTCCTCACCGCTCTCGGGCCCCTTGGGATCCACGGCACCATCCTCCAACTGAGCATACGCGTCGGGGGCATACCAGTCGGCGCAATACTCCAGGACATTGCCGTTCATGTTCTTCAAGCCGAAAGGATTGGCGCGCACCCGGGAAGGCTCTGCCGTCCGGTTTTTGCTGTTGGCCGCATAGATGATGCTGCTCGCGATGACGGAGGTGTCCGCCTTCGAGAAACGGCGCCAGAAACCCCGGTCGGAGAACTTCTTGGGACTGCCCTCGAAGAAATACGGCGTCTCAGTGCCGCCGCGGGCCGCATACTCCCATTCCGCTTCCGTCGGGAGGCGGTAATGCTTGCCGGTCTTGAGGGACAGCCATTCGCAGAATACCGTGGCCGCATAGTGCGTCATCGTCAGCGCAGGGCGGTCGCCCATGCCCCAGCCCTGGTCGGGATTGCCGAAGGGCGGGGTGGGTCCGCTGATGGCATCCAGCTCCCAGCGCGCATTGTTGGCATAGACCGTCTCCGGCGGAGTCCGGCCTTCGGACATCGTCTCACCGTAGAACGCCCAGTACTGGTCCCAGGTCACCTCAACCTCTCCCATGAAGAAGTCTGACACGGTCACACTCCGCTGCGGAGACTCGTCTCCGCCCCGGAAAGGCTCCCCGTCGGGACTGCCCAAGCGGAAAGAACCGCCCGGCACGGCAACCATCCTCAGCGAAACGGGCGTGCCCGGAATGGTTTCCGTAAAGTTCTCGAAGGCAGTCAGGGCGCAGGGCTCCGTATAGATATCCGCGGCGGAAACGGCCTTGACCGGCACGCCGGTCATCTTCTTATGCTGGTAATTGGGATTGAAATGACCGACATCCAGATGGCAGCTGATGCACTGGAGGCCGAGTTTCTCCTCGTTTTCCTGATAATAGAGATGGGCGATCACGCCGTCGTCGCTGATCCCTTCCGGGAAAAGGTTGACGTGACACTCCTTGCAGGAGGCGTTGTAGACGATCTTCACGGCATGGTCTAGTTCCTTCTTGCTCTCGAAATCGAGTTCCTCCGGCTTCTTGGTAAGATAGGACCAGAGATCCTTCACTCCGGTCTTGGCTTTGGCGGCATAATAGCCCTTCGTGCCTTTGGGGGGCAGATGGCAGGCCGCGCAGTCGGTCTTCGTACCGCTGCCATTGTTGAAATGGACCGACATCTTCCAGGCCGCATCCGCATCCGGATGGACATGGCAGGACATGCAGTAAGCGTTGGTAGAAGTCTTTTGCATGACCGTATCGAACAAAATCATCAGGATCACGCCAAGCACGAGGCCGGCGAGCGCAACCAGAAGGAATTTGTTCTTGTTCGACATCGCAACTATGTATGCACAATCGTACAAATTTACCAATTATTCGTATCAAATCCAATTTTAGTTTTTTTATATTTGTAAAAATGAAGCAGCCGGAGAAATTTAAAAAATGGATCATTGAGGCCCTGTTTTTTGCAGCCGCCTTCGGTGTTTTGTGGTATTTTTTGGAACAGACGCAACGCTATGTTTTCCATTACCGCGAGCAGCAGCAGGTCTTTTTGCTGGACTGGCCATATGTGCTGGGTCTGCTGAAACGTCCCTGTGGCTTTTCACTGGTCGTCTCCCAGTTTCTCGTCCAGTTCTTCCAAGTTCCCCTGGTCGGATCCGCGGTCACGGCCCTGCTCGGAATCCTATCTGCCGCAGCCCTGTGGGGAATCTGCCGCCGGATCAAGGACTGCATCTGGTTACTCCCCCTTTGCATGGTCCCTTCCCTGCTGCTCCTGACGGCGCTGACAGACGCTTATTTGTCCTATCACGCACTGGTGGCGTTCACGCTGGCAGTCTCGCTGGTATGGCTCTATGCCGCCGGATTCTCTTCCCGGCATATCGGGACGAGACTCTGTGCCGGAGCCGTCCTGACACTCCTTTCCGGCATCCTCTGCGGTCCTTTCGCCATGACGGTCGTTGCTCCCGGCATTTTCCTGTCCGACCTTTTCGCGCATCGTGAAAAGGCCTGGTGGCAGGCGGTCCAGCCCTTGCTCGCCTTCCTGGCCGGGACGGCCGGAATCTTGGGCGGATTGTGGAAAGACCTGCCGGACGCCTTCCTGTGCGACTCCTTCTACGAAGCCATGCTGGAAGCTCCTTTCAGCATCAACCTATGCTGGATCGCCTTCCTGGCCTGTTTGGCCCTGTTCTTCTGTTTTACATTCATCCGGAAGATTCCGACGCCCGCCGGCGTCATCCTGGTGCTGCTGCTGTCCGCCGGGATTGCTTTCCTGTACAGGGAGGGGGTACGCAAGACCTTGGATACGCGGACCTATGCGTGGATGCGGATGTATGACCAGCTCTCTGCCGGGAACTGGGACGCCATCCTCCAGGATCCCGCGGCGCGTTACGACAACTGGCTCATTACCAATATGGTCAATGTGGCCCTCTCCCAGAAAGGAACCCTCTTGGAAGACATGTTCGCCTACCCCCAGAGCGGCCCGATGTCGCTGCTGGTCGCCGACGAGGAAGGCTTGGAGATGGCATCCTTCCTGCAGATCATCAGCCAGGTCCATTACCATTTCGGGAACGTGGCCTGCGCCCAGAACCTGGGATTCGATGCCTTTGTGGGGCAGCGTTACGGCAACCCGACGATGCTGAAGATGCTGGTGAAGACCAACCTGGTCACCGGGGCGTACGGCGTGGCGGAAAAGTACATCGCACGGCTGGAGAAGACCTGGCGTTATGCGGATTGGGCAAGGGATATGCGGAATTTCCTTTGGGATGATACGGCGGTGGCGGGCGATCCCGAACTCGGGACCAAGCGACGGGACCTTCCCCTTGAGAATTCATTCCTTTTCACACACGGCGTCTACAAGGAGATGCAGGATATCCTGGAAGCCAACCCGTCCGACCGGGTGGCCCGGGACTATCAGCTTGCGCTGGTACTGTTGATGAAAAACGTCCCTGTCATCCGGTCATTCGTCGAGACCCGGTACGGAACCCCGGTCCTCCCGGAACTGCCGTCACTGGTCCAGCAGGCCCTCCTCATCGCTTCGGAAGACGACCTGGACTGGTGCCGCTCGCACGGTGTCGGGCAGGAGGAAATCGAACGGTTCACGAAGTTCCGGGAACGCTATGCGGCCGCCATCCGAGGCGGAGAGAATCCCGCGAACACGCTTCGGCGTGAGTTCGGTTCCACGTACTGGTATTATTATCTGTTCAAGGAGTTCAAGGCATGAAGTCGAGATGGTTTTTGATTCCGGCGGTCTTGCTTGCCGTCGCCTGCGCATCCCGGGCATTGCCGGAAGAAAGCCGTGCGCAGGAAGCGGAAATATTCCCTGATTATAAGGAAGTTACGATTCCACCCAATATCGCTCCCTTGAATTTCACCGTCGTGGGAGAAGGGCCTTGGCGGCTTGTCCTGGAAGGGAAAGGAGTCGCATTTGGGGTGAAGGCCCGCCATGGCTTATTCCGTATCCCTGCCGGGAAATGGCGCTCCCTGCTATCCGCATCCCGGGGAGAGGCGCTTCGCCTGACGGTTTGCCGGCAGGAAAATGGGAAATGGACGGCTCTGACACCCTTCCGTATGTATGTGGCGCCCGACCCGGTCGATTCCCACATCGCTTATCGCCTTATCGCCCCGGGCTACGGCCTTTGGAACGAGATGGGCATTTACCAGCGGGACCTGGAATCTTACCGGCAGAAGCCTGTCTATGAGAACCGCCTGACTTCTTACAACTGCGTGAACTGCCATTCGTTCCAGATGCAGGACCCCGGGCGGATGGTTTTCCACATGCGGGCGAATTACGGAGGCACGGTGCTTTGTGACGGGGACCGGTATGAGAAACTCAATACCAAGACGCCCGAGACCATCTCGGCGCTGGTATATCCCTACTGGCATCCTCAGGAAGATCTCATCGCTTTCTCCGTCAATAAGACCCTGCAGTCTTTCCACGCCCACGATGCCGACCGGATCGAGGTATATGACGGCGCATCGGACGTAGTGGTTTACGATATCCGGAGCCATGCCGTGTTTTCGGATCCGCTGCTGATGCAGAAGTCGGCCTTCGAGACATTCCCGACTTTTTCGCCGGACGGGAAGAGCCTCTATTTCTGTTCCGCTCCGGCCGTGGATCCGATGCCCGAAAGGTATAAGGATGTGCATTACAATCTCTGCCGTATCGGTTTCGACCCTGAGACTAAGACTTTCACCGGACCGGTGGATACCCTGTTCCATGCTGCGGATACCGCCAGCGCCTCCTTCCCCCGTATTTCACCCGACGGACGGCAGATGGTCTTTACGAAACATGCCTTCGGCAACTTCTCGATCTGGCACCGGGACGCCGACTTGTACAGGGTGGACCTCACGGACGGCACGGTTTCCGCGATGACGGCGGCCAACAGCGACAATGTGGAGAGTTATCACAGCTGGAGCCACGACAGCCGCTGGATGGTCTTCAGCAGCCGGCGGATAGACGGCCTGTATACCCGGCTGTATATCATGCACATCGACGGTCAGGGAAAGGTATCGAAGCCGTTCCTGCTGCCGCAGAAAGACCCCAAACGTTTCTATGAGAGCCTGATGTTCTCTTACAACATCCCGGAATTCATCACCGGCGCCGTCACCTTCGACCGTCACCGGATCGCCTCCATGATGCGCAACGAACCCGGAAACGACTTGAGTTTCAACAAATAAAAAGACGGGCGTAGTCCATGCGCCCGTCCCGAATGATTGCTTCTACCGCATTAGCGGAGGTATTCCTGCAACGCTTTCACGTAGTTTCCGAAGGCTTCGAACCCTTCCGGAGTGATGCGGCAGGTCGTGCAGGGCATCTTGCCCTTGAAACCCTTCTCCACGGAAATGTATCCCGCGGCCGAAAGCTTGTCGATCTGGACGCTCAGGTTGCCTGCGGTGGCCCCTGTCTGCGCCTTCAAGTAAGTAAAGTCGGCTGACTCGACTCCGGCCAGGACCGACATGACTGCCAGCCTCAGTTCGGAGTGGAGGAGCGGATCCAGTTTGGGGAACATGGCTTACTTGTATTGGCTTTTGACAGCGAGGCCGGTTACCATGAGGATGATTCCGCCCAGGGTGAACAGCAGCAGTTGCGCCTCGGTCTTGAGCAGCATCGCCGCCACGGCGCCTCCGACTGCCAGGACGAACCCGCCGATGATGATAGGCCAGTTCTTCAGCAGGATGCCGGACACCGCTTCGGCGCATCCCATCAAGACGACGATAACGAGGGTGAGGGGCATCGGCACAAGGAAGCACGAGATGGCGCTGATGGTGACAGACAAGGCGCCGAACAGTGCCCATACCTGCCCGGTGGGCTTCCCTACCAGATTGTCCGGGATGGCGGCATCCCGTTTGTGCAGGATGCCGGCCAGGAGGTAGCCGATGACCGGCATCGCGAACCAAAGCAGATTCCAGACGGGTTTCCCGGAGGAATGCCAAAGCAGATAGATGGTCAGGGACATCGCCGTGAGGAGCGCACCCCAAAGCAGGAAGTACTTGGCGCTGTTCCGGAGGATGTCGCGCCGGTTGTTGTTCATCGTTTCGGAGATGATCCGGAGGCTCTCCTGAGCCGTCATTTCATTGTTAAGTTCCATAAAATCAACTTGTTTACTGTTGTTTCGGTCGCGGTTCAGCTGCGCAGTCTGCCCGTTTCCTGGTGCAAATATAAACAAGTTTACATTATAAACCAAATTATATTCATATTTTTTTTTATCTTTGCACTGTATTTAAAACAGAACGTTATGAATCTTCGTGACATCAAGAAAGACATCGAGTATGTGCTGGGCGCATTCATCGACGATTGCAGCGTTTTCGCAACGGTCAACCAGAAGGTCTCCGACGACGAACTGGCGGGGCTCTTCGAGGAGGCGGCTGACCTCTACAATGAGTTGAAAGACAAGGCCAACGCGAAGGTGGAAGGCGGCAAGAAAGCTTATTTCACCGCACTCCGCAAGGAGGTCCTTGACAAAACCGATGCCTTGTATGAGAAGCTCAGCGAGGTTGTGAAAAAAGCCACGGCCGAAGCTTAAAGAGCACAAATAAGAGTTTTCCGAGGGCGCCTGCGCGGCACCCTCTTTTCATTTGATGATTACGACTATGAAAAAGACGGCGATCTTCCTGCTCACCCTGATGCTAGCCATCACGGCTTCCGCACAGACCACCCTCCGTACCACGGTCCGGCAACTGCAAGGCCACGCGGCGCTGAGAGGTGCGACCTGGGGAGTCCTCGCCGTCCGTCTCGGCGGAGACACGCTGGCCGCTTACAACGCGGACCGGCGCCTTGTCCCCGCCTCCAACGTCAAGGTCATCACTGCCGGGACGGCCTTGCACGCCCTCGGGGCGGACTGGCGTTTCCGGACAGACCTGGCCTATAGCGGCCGCATCGTGGACGGCGTGCTGCAGGGAGACTTATACATCATCGGCGGCGGCGATCCGACGACCGCATCGAAATACGACTGCGCCATACCGACCGAAGAGATGTTCGCCCAGTGGAAAGAGATCATCGACGCCGCAGGGATCCGCGCCATCGAGGGCACCATCGTCGGTGACGGGCGCGGCTGGGGCGGACGCATCCCCTGCAAAGACTGGAGCGGCGAGGATCTGGGCTTCTATTACGGCGCCGCACCGGGCGCCCTCAATTTCTATGAAAACGCCCAGGACTTCACCGTAGCCCCATCCGACACCGTGGGGAAAGCGATTTCCGTTACGCCCTTTTTTCCCGACGCGCCGTGGATGATCTTCAACCACGCAGCCGTGACCGGGCCGCAGGGCAGCGGTGACCAGCTGCTGTACGACGCTTCCAGCGCCGGCCCTTTCGGCAGGATGTACGGTAAATTCGGCATCGACCGCAAATCCAAAGTCGAAGAATGCATCAACCTTTTCCCGGAATACACCTGCGCCTATTATTTCCATAACTACCTGGTGGAGCATGGGATGAGCGTAAGTAACGCTTTCGCCGAAATCAGCCCCTATGGCCTGATCCGGCGCGACATGTTCCTTTATGATGACGGCGAACCGGCCGCCACGATGCGGGAGATGACCCGGCTGGGCGGCACGCAGTCTCCCCCTCTGATCCGCATCGTCAGCGAGATGATGAAACGCAGCGACAATTTCTACGCGGAAGCGGTACTCAAGGCACTCGGCCAGGACACCTATGGCCGGGCCGTATTGGACTCCTCCCTGTTGGCGGAGAAACGCATCCTGGGCCAGCTGGGGCTCAAGACCGACGGGGTGATCCAGCTTCGCGATGGCAGCGGCCTGGCGCGGACCAACTATGTCTCCCCCGCCTTCTTCGTCCAATTCCTGCGCACGATGGCCCGCCAGGCCGAATACCGGGACTTCCGGCAATGTTTCCCGCAACCCGGCCAGGGCACGCTGGCAGCCCGCATGTCCAAGGCGGACCCTGCGGTGAAAAGAAGGGTCTACATGAAAAGCGGATCCATGAACGGCGTGCGCTGCTTCTGCGGCTATGTCACACCTGCCGACGGCCGCAATGAGGACACGGTCGTCTTTTCCCTGATGATCAACAACGCAACAGCCACTTCCGCGGCCCTAAACCCCGTTATCGACCAGTTATTGACCGCTATCGCGAGTCAGTAAGATTTCCTCCTGTTCCAACGTCACCGTACGGTAAATCGCACGCTTGGAGGATGGAGCCGGCTTCACGTTCGAGGGGGAAGAGGAACCGGACTGACCGCCTTCAGGAGCTTTGACCCGGACCTTGCACCTCGCTTTCTTCCCTCCGTCCAGCGTCATGACGGTAACGGTGGCCCTTCCTTCTGCGATCGCCGTCACAACCATCCCGGTGTCTCCCGACGTCAGGGTGATGGGGTTTCCTTCATAATGCTGTCCATCTTCATAAACAGCATAAGAGTAACTCCAAGAGGTGCGTGGGAACGTCGCATCGGCAGGGGTGACAATCGCCTCCAGCGTGACCGACTCGCCCACGGAAAGGGTCACTTCCTCCTGACGGAAGGTAACGCCCTGAACCGGAACGGGCGGATAGCCATAGACGGGACGGATCGAGAAGCCGAAGAAACGGTTGACGCCGCCGACACCCCCCACGCCGCCTGCATTGACGGTCATCGTAACCGATTTCTGATCAGAAGAATGCAGCGACGACGACCAATAGTAGCCCGTCGTACCCCATGCCCCCAGCTCCAGACCGGACCGATACCCTGCGGCAGGGAAGAAGATGCTGTTGCCATTCGGTCCGGTCGCTTTTTGTCCGCTGACGCCGTCCTGCGTAGTCCATTCCCAGGTGCAAAGCTCTCTCAACTCGACCATCTCAGCCCAGGAGGGCAGCCTCCAGGAACCTCCGAACGCCCTGTGTGCCGCATCATCTTCCGGATCCAATACAGTCAGGCCGTCACGTTCGCCGCTATATTTGTAGAATCCGAAAAGATGAGAACCCTGGTTCTCATCGAACCCTATCTCGGAAAAAGCATACGATACCCAATCATAACCATAATCCGCATAATTGATTTCCTCGAACCGGTATCCATTCCACGTTCTGCCCCAATGCGGGGAATCCGACTGGGCGTCTCCAGACTGATAATAGGGCGCGGTCTCTCCCCAGGCATAATAATCACCATAGGGATAGGAGGCTCCCAAGTTGTAGGAGGCCCACTTGATCCCGGAAGGAAGTCCCAGATCTACCGCCTCAGGACAGCCGACCATAACCTTGCACTGGGCCATCTTCAATCCGTCCATGAGATAGGCGTAGATAACGGTTTCCCCGAGGCCGACACCTTCCACTTCGCCGGTGGAGGATACGGTGGCAATCCGCTCGTTGTCACTGATCCAGAGAAGCACCTTATGGGTCGTATTCTCGGGAAGGACAGTTGCATTCAAGGTAACCTTTTCTCCGACTTTGAGATTGAATTCGCTCTTATCCAAAGTGAGGCTTTCCGCAAAAACGGGGGCAGGGCCGGATACCGGACGGATGGAAATGCCGGCATGACGTTCAGCTCCCGGTTCGGTTAGCAGACAACGGTCTTGATAAGGAAAATCATAATCATCCTCGTCCCATTCGTCCATATCCGCAGAATAACCGAAAATCCAGGCGCAATCAGAATTGACACCGGTAGAAGACCAGAATACGCCCAATTCACCGACTCCTTCGAGGTCGGAACGCTCATTTCCGGCACCACCGGCAGGAGGAAGGATGATGCTGTTCCCGTTGGGACCGGTCAATTTCGCGCAGGTCACGCCGCCCAGGGAAACCCATTCCCGTTTGCAAAGGCGCGCCAGTTCATCCCATTCCCCGGCCGTAGGCATGCGCCAGTCTTCGCCGAGTTTCACATGGGCAGCGTCATCTTCCGCATCCAGAAGCCACTTGTCATCATGGAATCCATTGAAACCAGCTCCGGGATCCATGCAGTATTTGGTCAGCCCCTCCGATCCACCTTCCTTCTTATACCATTTGTATGTCGACCAACTGAAAACTGATTTCGGCGTCGTCTCACCCCAGGAATAATAGTTTCCATAATCCTCCGGCTTCGAAGCGCCCAGATTGAAGGACGCCCACTTGGTGCCGGAAGGCAGGCCCAGGTCTACAGCTTCAGGGACCGGACAGGAAGGCTCTTCCACGGCGCGGATCCGGGGAGCATATTCATTCCAGGCCGAGACATACTGGTCCACGACATTCTCGGGGACGGAAATCGGGCAGTCGCCGGAGTTGGCGAATGCGTCCGTGCCGATAGCGGGCGGCGTCGGAGACTGCACGATGATGGACTGGAGACCGGTACAACCGTTGAAAGCGTTGTCTCCGATGGCGGTAATGGTCTCCGGAATGGTGACGGAGGTCAGTTGCTCGCAGCCGGCAAAAGCGCCGTCTTCGATCCGGGTCAGCCCGGTGAACCAGACCAGCTCGTCAAACGACGTTATGTCAGTACCGGCGAAGATGCTCACTTTGTCGTCATCGGCTCTGGTTTGGGCTTTCTTCACCAGGAAAGAACGGACGATCGCCGCTTCGCGGACTGAGATCCTGTCGTCTCCGGTCACGTCGAAATGACTGACCAGGATAGACTTTACCTTCTCGTCCTTGAAGGTGATGATACCATCCATGCAAGGGGTATAGCTCACGCCCCCGTCCGCATGGGTCACGGTCCCATAGATGCTCCGTTTGATCGTGACAGGCTTGTCGAATACGCGGCCCCCATGCGTGTCCTCCTTGAAAAAATCCAAGGCAAAACCTTTATCCAGCGCTCCAGGAATGGCGACGATGTAATACCAAATGTCTTTTACGAAAGTCTGACCGTAGGGAGCGACGAGGGAAATGGCATGCTTGCCTTCCACGATATCCAGGACAGCCGGAACATCGTTCTGGAAACCGACCTGGATCTTACCGGCCAGGTATTCACCGTCCAGTCCTTGGAGTATCACTTCTTTGATTCCCTCTTCCTGAACGGAAAAACGTACACCGCCGCCCACGTTGTGAAACTGAATGGTGTTGGACGTGGTATGGGCGATGGCAAGATTCGCTTCCCGCCCGAAGGTACCCGGCCGGGCTTCCTGGCGGAAGGGCATGATCGTCGTAAAAACCCCATCCTCGAAAGCCGTTTCCCAAGACCAGGGATACAGGGCCCAAAGATCCATGCCGGGTTCCCAGAAGCCATACTCGAAGAAACCCCGGAAAGGCGCCGTTTCGCAAGGCTCGGGAATCTGCGTGTAAAAATCCCCTTTTTGTCCGCCGGTAAAAGCCCAAAATGTATCTCCCGGCTCCCAATAAACCTTGGCGGTGGTTTCATCATTCTCGGCCACCATCGTACGGGTCCCGGCCGGATTCTCCGTCAGAGCCGTCAGGGTTATATTGGCCTCAGGCAGAATATCTTCTTCGGGGCCCCGGACACAGGCGACAAGGGAGATAAGGGCAAACGAAAGGCCCAAAACCATACTTTTATTCATATAGCAATCCTCCTTCCGTTCAGTTCCATGGTTCGAAACCGATTCCCTCGTTTCCTCCGGGAAGAGGGCTTTCACATAATACATATTCCACTTGGAATGGAAGGATCACGGACGTCGGTGCAACATAGGCCCAGTCTTGTTCGCTTGTCAGTTTCATATCGCTGATTATTACAGATTCTAACTGTTTCCGGCCAGGTGTTTCTCCCAGGCCCAGGCAGCGGCGAGGGTCTCCTCGACGCTGCGGGTGGCTTTCCAGCCTAGTTTCTCATTCGCCAGGGTCGGATCGGCCCAGATCGCGGTGACGTCTCCGGAGCGGCGCGGGGCGAACTTCCAGTTGAGTTTCACGCCGTTGACCTTCTCGAAGGCATTGACCAGTTCCAGCACGGAGACGGGGCGGCCGGTTCCCACGTTGTAGATCTCATAGGGCTGCTCCATCTTGCCGTCCAGCATGCGAGCCACGGCGCAGACGTGCGCCCGGGCCAGGTCTACGATATCGATGTAGTCCCGCTGGCAAGTGCCGTCGGGCGTAGGATAATCATTGCCGAAGATGCTGAGGCACTCCCGTTTGCCGATCGCAGTCTGGGTGATGAAAGGGACCAGGTTGTTGGGGACGCCGCGGGGCAGTTCGCCGATCAAGGCGGAAGGATGGGCGCCGATGGGATTGAAATAGCGCAGGGCGATGCCCCTGATGCCGGGATAAGCCTTTACGCTGTCGCGCAGGATATCCTCGCAGATCTGCTTGGTGTTGCCGTAGGGAGACGTGGCCGGCTGGCGGGGAGACTGTTCCGTGACCGGCAGCACGTCCGTCTCGCCATAGACCGTCGCGGAAGAGGAAAACAGCACATTGCAGCCCTTCACGGAGGCGACCTCCAACAGGTTCAGGAAACTCAGCAAGTTGTTCTTATAGTACTTGACCGGTTCGGCGACGGACTCCCCCACCGCCTTGTAGGCCGCGAAATGGATCACCGCATCGATCTGATACTCAGAGAATAACTTCTTTACCGCATCCAAGTCGCAGAAATCCATCTCCACGAGGGGCGGACACTTCCCGAGGATCTTGCACACGCCCTCGTAGCAAGTTTTGTCACAGTTAGAAAAGTTGTCGGCCACGACGACATCGTAACCCGCCTGCACGAGCTCGACCGTCACATGGCTCCCGATAAATCCGGCTCCGCCGGACACCAGCACTTGTTTTGCCATATCTTATTTGAATAAACTCTTGACCAGGGCGGGTACATCCGCCACCTTGATGACTTTGATCCCTTCCGGCACCTTCTGCTCCAAGGAAGAGAATGCGGACACGAAAATGCGGCTGAAACCGAGCCGGGCCGCTTCGCTGATGCGGCGGTCGGTCTGGCCGACAGGCCGGATCTCGCCGCTCAGTCCCACTTCGCCTGCGAAACAGACATCGGACGGGATGGCGAAATCGAAATTGGACGACAGGACCGCACAGATCACGGCCAGGTCGCACGCCGGGTCCGTGACCCGCAGGCCGCCCGCCATGTTAAGGAAAACGTCCTTGGCGCTCAAGTGGAAGCCGGCGCGCTTTTCCAGCACCGCCAGCAACATATTGAGCCGCCGCACGTCGTAACCCGTCGCGCTGCGCTGGGCCGTCCCATAGACGGCGCTGCTGACCAGGGCCTGGACTTCGAAGAGGAAGGAACGTGTCCCGTCCAGCATCGCGGCGATCGCCGTGCCGCTCAAACCCTGTCCGTGCATCGGGACCAGCAACTCGGAGGGGTTCAGCACGGGCCGCAAGCCTGCGCCGGTCATCTCGAAGACTGCCAGTTCGGCCGTCGAGCCGAAACGGTTCTTGATACTCCTGAGGATGCGGTAGGAACCGCGGTTCTCGCCTTCGAACTGCAGCACGACATCGACGATATGCTCCAGGATCTTCGGGCCGGCGATGTATCCGTCCTTGGTGATGTGGCCGATCAGGATGACGGCGACTCCGCTCTCCTTCGCGAACCGCAAGAGCGTGGCGGCCACTTCCTTGATCTGGGTGACGGAACCGGGAGTAGAATCCACCGCACCGGTATACATCGTCTGCACGGAGTCCACGATCATCAGCTGGGGCTTCACGGCCTCAGCCTCTTCCAGGATGTTTTCAATGCAGGTCTCACTGAAAATCAGGCAATCGGAGGCATCACCGCCGAGGCGGTCGGCGCGCATCTTGACCTGGCGCACACTCTCCTCGCCCGTGACATAGAGGGTCTTGAGCTCGGGGCAGCCCAGGGGAATCTGGAGGGAAAGGGTGGATTTGCCGATGCCGGGTTCACCGCCGATCAGCACCAGGGATCCGGGCACGATACCGCCGCCGAGGATCCGGTCCACTTCGGCGTTGCCCAGCGAGATGCGGGGTTCGTCCGAAGACTGGATATCCTTGAGACGCTGAGGCTTACGCACAGCGCCTGCCGCCGTGTTCCGGGCCCGTTGGGGACCGGCCTCCAGCACTTTCTCCACCATCGTATTCCACTCCCCGCAGGCGGGGCAGCGCCCCATCCACTTGCTGCTCTCGTTACCGCACGACGTGCAGTACCAGAGCGATTTGCTTTTCGATCCCATCGTTGCCATGATACAAAGCAGCCCCTTATCTTGGGCCGGAAGACAAATTTAATAATTAAATATGAAGTATTTTCATTATTTTTGTGTGATAACCGAAGACAAAAGAGATATGGGGATTTTCAATATGTTCGGCGAGCAGGAGCACCGGGTGTTCAACTACAAGCCGATTTACTACGACAAGGATAAAGAAGAACGCCGGCGCCGCTTCGGAGCCGTGGACGGTTCCCTGGACCGCGAGATCGAGAAGGCGAAGGAAGAAGGCACCTATGTGCCCGGTTCCTATATCAAGGAATCCATGCGGGAAGGCCGCGACCGCCGTACCCGTTCGCATGCCAACAAAGCCCAGAACATCATCGGCCTCGTGGGTCTGCTGCTGATCTTCATCGTCCTTTTCTATATCGCCAAGTTCTATACCCTGTTGTAATGGGCGCGCTGAAAATCCTTCCCGGCAACATCGCCAACATGATCGCGGCGGGCGAGGTCGTACAGCGGCCCGCCTCCGTCGTTAAAGAGTTGATGGAGAACGCCGTCGATGCCGGCGCCACCGCCGTGACCGTGGTCGCGACGGACGCGGGCCGTACCCTGATCCAGGTGATCGACAACGGCTCCGGCATGTCGCCGGACGACGCCCTGCTCTGTTTCGAGCGCCATGCGACCTCCAAGATCGCGACGGCCGAGGACTTGGAAAAGATCCTGACTTACGGTTTCCGCGGAGAGGCCCTGGCCTCGATCGCGGCGGTCGCAGAGGTCACGCTCAAGACCCGGCGCCCCAAGGACGAAGTGGGCACGCAGGTGCGCATTTCCTCCTACAACCACATCGAAACCTCGCAGGTTTCCGCGCCCGTCGGGTCGAACTTCGCCGTGCGGAACCTGTTCTACAATACGCCTGCACGGCGCAAGTTCCTCAAGAGCGACAACGTCGAGCTTAAACACATCGTCGAAGAGTTCTCGCGCATCGCGCTGACCCGCCCGGACATCGCTTTCACACTGATGCACAACGGCCGCGACCTCTATGTCCTGAAACCGGCCAAGTCCCTGAAATTCAGGGCGCAGGACCTGTTGGGCGCGAATGTGGTCGGCGAGCTCGTGGACATCGAGGCACAGACTTCGCTCGTGCGCATCACCGGCTTTGTCGGCCGGCCCGACACCGCCAAAAAGACCCTCGGCAACCAGTTTTTCTTCGTCAACGGACGCTATTTCCGCAGCCCTTACCTGCACAAGGCCGTCATGAAGGCTTACGAGGATTTCATCCCGGAAGGCGTCACGCCCTCCTATTTCCTTTACCTGGACATCGACCCGCACTCCGTAGACGTCAACATCCACCCGACCAAGACGGAAATCAAGTTCGAGGATGACTCGCTGGTCTTCCAGATCCTGTATGCCAGCATCAAGGAGACCCTGGGCAAGCATGCTTTCGGGGCAAGCATCGACTTCAACACCGAAGGCGCGGTGCAAATGCCCGTTTTGGGGCCCAACTTCGACCAATACCATCCCACGACTTCGCCGGCGGTGGATTTCGACCCGGATTACAATCCCTTCGAATCGTCAGGCCCCGCGCCTTCGTTCGACTTCCCGAAGCAGACGGAGGCGGACCGGCAGGCGGAAAGGAACGGCGGAGGCGGTCATGCCGCGGGCGGTTATGGCGGCATCATCCCTCCTACGCAGAACTACGGCAAGCTCTTCGAAGAGACCGTCCTGCCTTCAACGCGCCTGCTGCTGATCCAGGACCGCTTTATCCTCACACCCGTTAAATCCGGCGTCATGGTCATCCGCATCCGCCGGGCCCAGGAACGTATCCTGTACGACCGTTTCCTGCGTGCGATGACGCAAGAGCACCATGTGACCCAGACCGCCCTGTTCCCGGCCCAGGTCCAGGTGGGTGTAGAGAACCGGCTGCTTTTTGACGCCAACGCGGAATTGCTGCAACGGCTGGGATTCGACATCACTCCCTTCGGGACCGACACCATCGTCGTGAGCGGCGTGCCGGAAGGCTATTCCTGCGAGTCGGGCAAGGTCGAGACGATGGTCTATGACTTGCTGCTGATCCTGAACGACAGCAGTAAGAACCTGAAGGAAATGATGGACAGCTCCACGGCGCTCAAGTTCGCCAAACTGGGTGCCTCAACCGGCCGGAACATCGGATCCGTACAGGAGGCGCAGGCCCTGGTCGACGCCTTGCTGAACTGCGAGAATGCGGAGTTCACCCCTTCGGGCCAGCGTATCATCTCGATCCTGACCCTTGATGAATTGGAAAAAAGATTTTAGACATGGCTTTTTTTGACAACGTCCCGAGAGTGACGCGTAACCTTATCATTATCAATGTGCTGATGTTTATCGGCACGTTGTTCAACGAGGAGGGGATGCTCAAGGCTTTCGCACTGTTTTATCCCACTTCACCCTATTTCCACTGGTGGCAGTATATCACCCATATGTTCATGCACGGCGGGTGGTGGCATATCTTCTTCAATATGTATTCCCTGTTCATCTTCGGTTCCGTCCTGGAACGGATGATCGGGGAGAAGAAATTCCTGATCTTCTATTTCGTCTGCGGACTGGGTGCGGTCGCGCTCCACACGGGGGTCCAGTATCTCCAGGCGCAGAGTTACATGGCGGAGATCGCCAAGGGTTCGAAGGCGGCCATGGATGCCTATCAAGTCTTGAAGATAACGCCGACGGTGGGTGCCTCGGGCGCGATCTACGGTCTGCTGATCGGATATGCGATGCTGTTCCCGAACGCGCAGCTGACACTCATTTTCCCGCCCATCACGCTGAGCGCGAAATGGTGGATCATCATTTTCGCCGTGATCGAACTGGTGACGGGAGTGACCGGCGTAGCTTCCGGCATCGCGCATTTCGCGCATCTGGGCGGCATGTTGTTCGGTTTCCTGCTGATCCGGTATTGGCGTAAGAAGGGGACCTTGTTCCGGAATTCGTATTAGTTCCATATGAATACGGTTGATGTTTTGAAAGAAGCCGTCGGTGTCCTGCGGGATGGCGGCGTGATCTTGTATCCGACGGATACGGTGTGGGGCATCGGTTGCGATGCGACGGATCCGGAGGCGGTGGCGCGGGTGTTTGCCATCAAGCGCAGGAGTGAGGCGAAGTCGCTGGTGTTGCTGGCGGCGGACCTGGATATGGTGGCGCGGTATATCAGGCAAGTCCCGAACATAGCGATCGACCTTGTGGAGGTGAATGACAAGCCGATGACGCTCATTTATCCGGGCGCTATCTGCTCGCCTGTCCCGGCCGGTTTGGTGCGGTCCGGCGCGTGCATCGGGGAGCAGGAAAAGGTCCCTTCGGGGAATGCTCCCCTCAACCCGTCGCCGGCCCCGCAGTCACCGGCCTCCAACGCCCGCTACCGGTTAGCCTGGAACGTTGTGGCGGAGGATGGGAGCGTGGGGATACGGATTCCGCTGCCGGGGTTCTGGCGTGACCTGGTCGCAAGGCTGGGGCGGCCGCTGGTGTCGACTTCGGCCAACATTTCCGGCGAACCGACGCCGAAGCGCTTTGCGGAGATTACGGAGGATATCCGGGCTGCAGTGGATTATTGCGTACCGGCCTCACTGGAGCGCGGGTCGACCGGCAGCGCATCGCAGATCATCAAGGTTGGCCTCAACGGCGAGGTCGAAATCATTCGGCCATAGTTTCCCATGGAGGTTTTTTATTCACGGAGTTTCGAAGGCGGCCTCTGCACGCTGGATCCGGAAGAGTCCGGCCACTGCGTGCGGGTATTGCGGCACCGCGAAGGCGATGAGATCTTTGTCATCGACGGTGAGGGCACTTTGTACACCTGCGTACTGACAGACGCTTCGCCCAAGGGGGCGATAGCGCGCATCGTCAAGGAGGAGCCTGACTGGGGCGCGCATCCTTACTGGCTGCAGATGGCGGTGTGCCCGACCAAGAACCTGGATCGTTATGAGTGGTTCGCTGAAAAGGCGACAGAACTGGGTCTGGATGAGATCGTGCCGGTGATCGGGGAGCATTCGGAGCGCCGGGTATTCAAGCCGGAGCGCCTGCGGCGGATCCTGCTGTCGGCGTCGAAGCAGTCGCTGAAGGGAGCGATTCCGGCCGTCGCCGAGCCGCTGTCGGTGAAGGAGTTCATCCGTGCCTCGTCGCCGGATGACCTCCGCCTCATCTGCTGCTGCTTCGAGGGCGAAGTCCCGCGCCTCTCCATCAACGACGCTTTAGCCGGTGGTCAAGCTCCGGCTTCGGCTACGTCCATCCTCGCTTCGCTGCGGCTGAGTAACGCCGACAGCCGGACTTGTCCCACCGGCAAGACAACCGACGATGAGGGCGACTGCGGGGCCGGCGATGGGTTGAGGGGAGCCTTCCCCGACAGGGTTCTTTCCGGCTCCCCGATGCCCGCGCCGGACCGCACTAAGCCAACTCGGATCGTGGTGCTGATCGGGCCGGAGGGCGATTTCTCGCGCGAAGAGGCGGCGATGGCGATTGCGGCCGGATTCATCCCCGTGCACCTCGGCCCTTCGCGCCTGCGCACCGAGACCGCAGCCCTCACGGCCGTCGAAGCCGTGTACCTGCACAATATTTAAGCGTTCCTGCAAGATTCTCCGTCCCATGTACATCGGACTCCTCTCAGATACTCACGGCGTCTTCGACCAGGCTTTCAAAGACTTCCTGGCCCCCTGCGACCAACTCTGGCACGCAGGCGACTTCGGCGGCGGCCTCGAAACCGCCCGTGAAATCGCCGCCTTCAAGCCCCTCATCGGCGTCTATGGCAACTGCGACGACCACGCCCTGCACTACGAATACCCCGGCCACCGTTTCTTCGAATGCGAAGGCATGACCGTCCTGATGACCCACATCGGCGGCCACCCCGGACGCTACGACTACCGCGCCCAGGCGCTGATTGAACGTTTCCGCCCCCAGGTTTTCGTCTGCGGCCACTCCCACATCCTGCGGGTGGAGTATGACAAACACTACGAAATGATGACCCTCAACCCCGGCGCTGCCGGCATTCAAGGCTGGCATACCGTCCGCACCGCACTCCGCTTCAAGATCGAAGCAGGTGAGCTCAAGGACATGGAGGTCATCAATGTCCCCCGCTGACGCCGGAGACAGTCAATATCTTACCGAGATTCCCAGTTGGAACGCGTTGTATTGCGGAACCGGGCCGTTATTCTTTCCGAGGACCGGCCTGTAACCGACGCTTACGCCGCAATTCTGATACCAGATCCCAGCCTTGAAGCCCATCCGGAAATCATACGCCGTATTCATGTTATCCTGGCGTCTTAGCCCAGGGATGCCTTGTATGGAATACTCGTTTCGCAATTGGGTCATTGCCAGGGAAGGAACGGCAAAGAGTCCGGCTTTCCAGTCGCCGAATTCTCTCACATAGCCCGTCTGAAGGCCGATGCTTTGTTCCGAAAACCAAGACCTCGTCTTCTCCCAACCGGCAGGTGTCGGGATCAGGGCGCCATCGTCAGCAAAAGACCAGTCCTTCTTCAGGCGGTTCATGGACAGCCCGAAGACAAGTCCCATCGAGAACAGGTTCCCGTCCTTCCAAGGCCGGTAGCGCAGGGCAAGGAAGGACAAGTCCCCGTAAAAACCGGATGGTTTCATTGCACCCGGAGCTCCCGGCAAATGATTCCATCCTCCGGATATTTCATCGAAAGCGACGATAGACCATCTGGGAATCATGTCCTGCTGTGTGATGTTGAAGAGGGGCAATTCAAAATTCAGTTTGCTCCCCACGACGGTTGACGTGGTATCGGGCGCCTGTCCGTAAGCGGAGAGCAGGGACAAGACTGCGAACAGGGTCAAAAAAGCTTTTCTCATTTGCAAATTATTGTTTTTCAAACATTTTACGTAAATCGTCAAGGGTAGCGGGACCTTCCAGATACAGAAGAGTCAGTTTCCATTCGCTTCCCGCTTTCCTTGCCTGATAACATAGGTAACGATTCGTTTTGCCGGATGGGGCGGGCTGCACCAGCGCATAGGTCAGCAGGCCGCCGACCTTCTCGGTTTCCTTGACAGAAGCCGCGTCGGCATCCTGCTCCACCAGCGAGGCCACCCGGCCGGCCAGTTCCCTTTCTACCTGGAAACTGACGCCACGGTAATAGTCCAGTTGATAGGAGGCCAAGCTGCTGCTACGGACTTCCGTAACCACCATCTGCTCCCAGGGAACGATCTTTCCTTTGAATACCGGGTAACACTTGAGGTCGCGCTGGGCCGATGCCGTAACGGCAAGTAGCAGAAGCGTCATGCAGGTAACAACTATCTTTTTCATCGTTTGAACATTTCAATCAAGTTTGTCTCGGCAGGGGTCTCCCTGCCGAAGAAGTCGGCCAGGGATTCGTCCACCGATGCCATGATCGTTTCCTGGTCGGACGAGCACTCCCCATAGGCATACCGGACAAGGCGGTCGGCGGACGGGATGGCAGCGCCCCGGCCCAGGCTCAGGCCGACCGCTGCCACGGCAACAATGCCGGCCGCAACGGCGGCCATAGCATACAGACGGGTCGCACGGGCCTTCCGTACCTTTTTTTCCTTGCCGACCGACAGATATCCCAGTACGCCCCGGATTTCCTCAAAGTCCGGATCGGCCGTCCCGGCGGCATACAGGGCCAGGGCCCGCTCCTCTTCCGGAGTGGTCGCAGCGTCCCAGTAGCGCTGCATCAAAGCTGTATATTTCTCTTTATCCGTCATCTTTCAGTGCATTTCTCAGGGTTTTGCGGGCGCGGGACAGCTGCATCCGCACGGCAGCGGGCTCCATTCCCAATTCCTTTGCGATATCCTCCAGGGTCCGCCCGCCATATTCTTTTTCTTCCAGTATGTACCGTTGTGTCGGTGTCAATTCCGATTCTATTTTCAGGCGCATCATATCGTAGGCCCTTTCTTTCTCCTCCCGGTCCGGCGGCTCATCCGCAAGATCCGTCTCCAAGGCTATCGGCCTCTTTTTCCGCCGCTCATTCAGACTGGCGTTGCGCACAGTCCTCATGAGCAGCGCATCGGCTTCCTTTTCAGATTGCAAAGGATATTTGCGCTGCCAGAGACGCACGAAGCTGTCCTGCAGGATATCCTCCGCATCATCGGCATCCGGCAGCATCCTCCCGGATACCGCTTTCAGTTTCTGCCGAAGCCGTATGAACGCATCTGTCAAGTAATCCATCGCTACAGCCTGAGAGCATGATTCATGCCGTCCTATCTATATAACAAGTTCTATCCCAAAATGTAACAGCCGAATCTGCAGGTCATCCTCCCTTCGGTACCCACACTCGTCCTCAGCAGCTTTTCCTTACATCTTAAATCGCCCCCCCCTTTAGCCCGTGGCAGCTATTTGTTTGATTGTAAGGTACATATGTAGTGCGACGGGGGTCTATTTTGAGCCCCCGTCATACTATTTAAAGCCTTGTAGATCAATTAATCGGCTGCCACGGTTACATCGAGCAAACCCGGGGTTGATCCGTTGCCGCAGACTATTATTTGTATGGTTGGATCTTTTACTGTATCTTTACTCCTGTTCCGGACCAGATATGTATGGTTCGGGCAAAACTTGGGCTTTGTTGAACTTCAAATGAGGAGAGAGCTATGAAGGGACCGGCATATCGAATCTATCGGGATGGCTTCCCGCACCACACGTACACACGTGCCACCAACGGTTTCATTGTTTTCTATTCGGCGGAGGATTGTATCTATTATCTGACGCTGTACAGTTGTCTGGCAAGGAGGTACAAGATCCGTACACTCGCCTTCAACATTATGCCGAATCACACGCATTCCGAAGAGGAGGCCAGGGATAAGGAGTCTTTCCTTCTGTTTCACGATGAATTAAATGCCCAGTTTACCCAAGAGTACAACCGGCAGCATCATCGCTCGGGACCTTTGTGGGACTCGCCATTCGGCTATGCCGCCAAAACGGTTGCAAAGAGGATCCGCGACACGACTTGCTATATCGCCAACAACCCTGTCGCCGGAAAGATTGTCAAGGATATTTTATCTTTCCGCTGGAGTCTGCTGCCTTACTACAAAAACAACCATCCCTTCTCAGAGAAGATCGTCCTGCGTCATGCCTCGCGGCCTCTCAGACGAGCCGTCGATCTGGTCAACCATTTCCGCAGGCACAACCTTCCTCTTACCTATCTGAGACAGTCCTTGATATTCAAAGACTTACAGAAGGAGGAAAGGGCCCAGGTCATCGACCGGATCCTCTCCCTTTACAACTTCTTGGACTATAAGGCAATGCTGTCATATTACGGCGGATCCTTCGAACAGGCCTGCCTGTCCTTCCGCATACACTCCGGCAGCGACCACGACATCCCGGACGATTACGATAATTACAGCGTTTACATACAGATGATGGGCATTCTGAAAAGGAGAGGAGTCAATCTGGAAGACTGTAACTTCGAGATACTCCCTGCTGCCCAGATCCGGAAATGGACATCCCTGTTCCGCGAATTCGGTTTCCGCCCCAAGCAGATCGACCGTTTCCTCCATCTGGGACACGACGCCCAAAACCCTACGTCTCCGCCGTGGCAGCCAAACACTTGACGAGCAGGGCTTTGAATAGGTGTGCGGGGGTCCCAAATGGACCCCCGTTTACCTATTCAATTACCTGATAATCAGATAAATAGCCGCCACGCGCTTGAAGCGTCAAAAGGTGAGCGGCCGGCCGCGGTAAAAATCGAGGAGACGGGTCTGGTAGAGTTGCTCGTAGCGGGCGCGGGCGCAGTTGGATGCCGCCTCCAGGTAGCGGGCTTTGGCTTCATTGAACTCCGTGATGCCCGTCTGTCCGATTTCGTACTTAGCGCTTGTCAGGCGGAAAGCCTCCTCGGCGGAACGCTCCGCCTCCTCGCTGCTGCGATATTTCTCCTGCGAAGCGATGGCGTTGTAGTATGCCTGTTGGATCTCTTTGTAAAGGCTCTTCTTGACATTCTCCAGTTGCAATTCCTGGTTCCGGTAGGACAGTTCGGCGGAACGGAGATTATTCCGGTTGGAGAAGCGTGAAAAGATCGGCACGCTCAGGCTCAGGCCCAGGTATTGGCTGAAATTGTGCTTCATCTGGTCGAAAAACGAAGCCGAACCCATCCCGGAGGATGTGTAATAATTGGATCCCACTCCCCCGCTCAGCGACAGCGAAGGCAGGAAGGCGCCCTTCTTCAGGTCGATATTGGTCTTCGCATAATCCAACCGGATCTTTTCTGCCTCGATGGCCGGCTTGACAGCCACCGCCTCGGCATAGATATCCTCGGGTTTCGGCAGCAGACCCGGCAGCAAGGCCTCATCGGATGGAACGACCACGTCGAAGCCTTCCGGCGAAGGGAGTTCCAGCAACTGCGTCAGGTCCAGAAGTGCCAGGGAAAGTTTCCCTTCGGCCTGCACGGCCGTGGAACGGCTCTGCGAGAGAGTCGCCTTCTGGGCAGCCACCTGGGCCCCGGAAGCCCGGCCCAGACGGGCCATCTCCTCCAGCCGGTCTACCTGCAGGGAGTCGATATCCACCTGCCGCCGGGCGACATCCAAGATTTCCTTATCGTAAAGGATCTGCACATAGGCTTGCGCCACGGCGACCCGGATGTCGTCACGCGCCTTCTCCAGATCTACCGTCGCGGCAGCCAGGTTCAACTTACTGAGAGCGATGTTGTTCTTGATCTGGAAGCCCTGGAAAAGCGGCACATCCGACCCCAGGCTGAAACCGGTGGAAGTCGTATTCGTATTGGCGTAGGTGTTATCCGCAGTCAGGCCGCGGCCAAAGGAAAAATTCTGCGAAGCGCTGCCGCTCAATGAAGGCAGGCGACGGGCCTCGGCCGTGTTGAGATCGATCTCACGCTGGGCGGCGGTGAGTTCGGTTTGCTTCACTTTGACATTATGGTCCAGCGCATAGTCGATGCACTGAGACAGGGTCCAGGGTCCGTCCTGCGCCCGGACGCCGGCGGCCAGGCAAAGGGCCGCAGCCATGAATAACAGCCGTCTCATCTTACTTCTGTTTCTTTTCTTCAAAAACCTGGTTGCCCCGGACCGTCTGGCCCAGGCTCAAGCCCTCCTTGATCTCAATACGGAGACCATCGCTCAGCCCGGGTTTGACCGGTACACGCATATAATCGCCCCCCTCACCCTTGACATATACGAAGGTCGAATCACCGGCGAACTCCAGCGCACTCTCCGGCACGGAAAGCACCTGCGCGGCCTCTTGCAACACGATCTCGGCATTCGCACTGTAGCCGGAACGGATCGTCTGGTCCTCGGGAACCACGACCGCAGCCTTGATTTCGAACTGGTTGGTACCGTTGTTCTCCACAGCCTTCGGGGCGATGTACTCCAGGGTGGCGTCGAAAGAATAATCCTGCAGGGCACCGATGGTGATGATCACAGGCATCCCTTCCGACAGGGAGCCTACCTCGGTCTCGTCAATATTGCCGTCGAAGATCAGGTCGTTCATGTTGGCCACGGTCGCAACGGTCGTACCCTCGTTCAAGGTGTTGGCCTGGATGACGGAATTACCGACCTTGACCGGGATGTCCAGGATCAGGCCAGAAATCGTCGAACGCACCAACGTGGAGCTCCCGGTCTTGTTGGACGACGACACGCCGTCCCGGATCACTTCCAAGGCATCTTTCGCCGCAGCCCGCTCTTCCTTCGCCTGATTCAGCGCCTGGAGGATCTTCTCATATTCGTCGGCGCTTACAAGCTGCTTGTCATAGAGCGCCTTTTCACGCTCGAAATTGGTCTGCGCCTGCTTCAGATTAATCTCAGCCAGGCGTACGCGGCTCTGTGCGGAGCTCAGGGAATTCATGTCCGGGATCACCTTCAGCTTAGCGATGACCTCGTTTTCCTTCACCTCCTGCCCGGCTTCCTTGTAGAGTTCGGAAATGATGCCGTTGATCTGCGGCTTTATGTTGACTTCGTCCCGCGGTTGGATCTTGCCGGTCACGACGGTCGTACGCCGGATATCAGCCAGCGTCACCTCCATCTCCTGATACTTGACCTCTTTCGGCCGGGATTTCTTATACAGGAAGACAAAAGTCCCGATAAAAAGCAGCGCCACGAGGGCGATCATTAGATACCTGAAAAACTTTTTCATATTGCGTTACATTTATTATTCATCTCTCATCGCATCCACCGGCTTGACGGACATGGCACGCGAAGCAGGGGCCAGACCCGCCAGCACGCCCAGGACTGCCAGCAGCAGCAAAGCGCCTACCGCAGTCCAGAATCCGATCTGGAAACCCGCGTCGGGTTTGAGCGCATCTGCGCCCGCCAATGCCAGGACAGAAAACACGATGCCGAACATGCCGGCAACCAGGGTCAACGTCATGCTTTCCAACATGATCTGGCCCAAAATATCCCGCGGCGTAGCGCCGATGGCGCGGCGGATGCCGATTTCCGTGGTGCGCTCACGCACCGTCACCATCATGATGTTGCTGACGCCGATCGCCCCGGCAAGCAGGGTTCCGAGTCCGACCAGCAGGATCAGGAAATTAAGCCCCCGGAAGAGATTGTCCACCATGGAGAAGAGTTGTTCCGTATTGATCTGCAGGAGCGCCTGCTCATCGTCCGGATTGAACATATGCTCCCGTGCGATGATACTGCGGATCCGCGCGTTCAACGAAGACATCTTGACCCCTGGCTTACCCGTCAGGCAGATCAGGTCGACGTCATTCCCCCGGTGGAAGAGCTTCTGCGCCACCGTCAGGGGGATGGTGACCGTCTCATCCGAACGCCCCTGGATGCTCATATTTCCAGCGCTGAAGTCCACGCCCACGATCTGGAAATACGTCGGCCCCGCCTGGATATAGGTCCCGCAGGGATCGCCCCCCATCGGGAAAAGGGATTCATAGACCCTACGCCCGATCAGGCACACCTTTCTCTCCTGATCGAGGTCGATCTCGTTCAGATAGCGCCCATATCTCAAGACCGGCGTCTCGATATTCTGATAATCCGCCTTCACGCCCTTGATGGAGCAGGAGGCCGTATGTTTATCATAAAGGGCAGTCTGGCCCCAGCGACTGACGACGGGCGTGACCGTCTCCAATTCGGGCACGATCAGGCGAAGCCGGTCCACATCCTTGTAGGAAAGCGTCCAATAGCGTCCCTCCTTCAGGCCCTTCCAGGGTTTCGTAGTCACGCTCTCGACCAGGATGACCGTATTCGTGGCAAAGCCTTCGAAGTTGGAGGAAAGCATGGATTTGAGCCCTTGGCCGCCACCCAGCATCGCAAGCAGCATGAAGAGGCCCCAGAAGATGCCGAAACCGGTCAGCAGGGTACGGCTCTTGTTGCGCAAGAGCGTATCCAGGATTTCCTTGAAACTGTCTCGGTCGAACTTCATATCACTCTGCCCTCAGGGCTTCTATGGGTCTCACACGGGCGGCCTTGACGGCCGGGAACAGGCCGGCGACAGTGCCGGCTACAATCAAGAGGAGGGTTGCCTCCATAGCGACATCGACACCGACGAATGGGTCTTTCAGCATCTGGATGGATACTCCCATGAACTCTACGCTGGAACCACCCACGGTGGCGTCCAGCACCTCACAGGCCACCAGCCCCAGCACCATCCCGACATAACCGAATACAGCCGTGATCGAGATGCTTTCGGCAATGATCAGTGTAGTGATCTGCCAGGGATTCGCGCCGATCGCCTTGCGGATACCGAATTCACGGGTCCGCTCCTTGACCGTGATCAGCATGATGTTGCTCACTCCCACGATGCCGCTCAGCAGCGTGAACAAGCCGATGATCCACAGGGCCGTCCGCAGGATACCGGTCGCCTTCTCCATCTGGAGATTCTGCGTGTACCGGTTCCATATCCAGATGGAACCGCGGTCTTTCGGATCCGCCCGGTGGGCGGCATTGAGGCTGGCGCGATAGCGGTCTTCGAACGCAGCATTCTCCTCTTCCGTCGAAAGGCCGTGGAAGGTGAAAACCAGGGTCTCGAGTTCGTCGCCTTTGAGATAAACCGTCTGCAGCGTGGTATAGGGCACATAGATATCCTCCCACATCGAGTCCTCCCAAGACTGGTAGACGCCGATGACACGGGACATCACGTTCCCGACCTTGACGTACTTCCCGAGAATCGCATCATAATCCAATGATCCGTCCAGCAGGTTCTTTACATGGCTCATCGCCAGGACGGCGACCTTCTTGCGGCCCTCGATGTCAAACCGGTCCAGACCGCGTCCTGCTATGATGCGCACCTTGTTCATCGCAGCGTATTCCGGGAAGACACCTTGCAGGTAGCCGTCCATCGAGCGCTTCCTGAAAGTCACTTTCATCCCGCTCTGGCTGATCGAGACAGAAACGTCATCGATATTATCGGCAAACAAGGCACTTTCGGTAACCTCCTTGTCCTTTTCCTGGAGCTGGATCCGCCGGCCCGCTTTCAGACCATCGTACGGGACGGAGGTCCGGCCGCCGAACACCTGCATCGTATTGGCCAGGATATCGCCGCTCTGGTTCATGAAAGCGTTCATCAGGCCGTTCCCGGCTCCGAGCAGCACGATGATCATGAAAATGCCCCACGCCACCGAAAAACCGGTGAGCGCGGTGCGCAGCTTGTTGCGGCGCAGGGATTCCATGATTTCGGTCAGGAGGTCTCGCATTACTTCATCACGGTATCACGGCCGAAGGCGGAAGCCTCGTGGCGCTTGTTCATCTCGATCTCACCGATGATGCCATCCTTGATGTGGATGATCTTGTCGGTGCAGTTGGCCACTCCGCTCTCGTGGGTCACGACGATGATCGTCATGCCCTCCTCCTTGTTGAGCGAAGTCAGCAGGTCCATCACTTCGACGGAAGTCTTGGAATCCAGGGCGCCGGTCGGCTCGTCCGCCAGGATGATGCTGGGACGGGTGATCAGGGCGCGGGCGATCGCCACGCGCTGCTTCTGTCCGCCGGACATTTCGTTGGGATAATGATGGGACCAGTCCTTCAACCCCAGTTTGTCCAGGTATTCCATCGCCAGATCATGCCGTTTCTTACGCGGAACGCCTTGGTAGAAAAGCGGCAGCTCGACATTCTCGACCGCCGTCTTGAAAGGGATCAGATTGAAAGACTGGAAGATGAATCCGATCATCCGGTTGCGGTAATCGGCTGCCTGCCGTTCGCTCAGGTCGCGGATCAGCGTGCCGTCCAGCCAGTACTCGCCGGTATCATAATTATCCAGGATTCCCAGTATGTTGAGCAGGGTCGACTTGCCCGATCCGGACGCGCCCATGATGGAAACGAATTCTCCTTTGTCTATGGAAAGATCGATCCCCTTCAGCACATGGAGCGGCTGTCCGTTGTCATAGGTCTTGTTGACGCCTTTCAGTTCAATCAGCATAAAACTACTGTATTAGTTCAATAGGACACTGCAAAGGTAGAAAGAAAAATTATACGCGCAAATATTTTCATCAAAAATTATGCAGAAATCCGTAAATTTGTTTCGATGAAAATAAAGAATCCTATTTTTTCCCCACAGACCAAACTGGCAGGCATGCTCGAACGGGACCCGTCGCTGCTGGACGTCCTGGACCGGCTGGGCATACGCCTGGGCTTCGGTGAAAGCACGTTGGGGGAAGCCGCGGAAAAAGCCGGACTGGATCCGGAGACGACCAGCCTCATCTGCAACGTCTATACCTTCGAAGAATACAAACCCGACCCGGAGACGCTCCTGCGCGGCCGGATCACCGATGTCGTCAAGTATATCCGGCATTCACACCAGAAATACCTCACCACCGAACTGGTATGGCTGGAACAGTCGATCCGCACCCTCATCACCCCATTCAACGAGAAACAGCAAAAAGTAATCTGGCGCTTCTTCAACGAGTATAAGGCCGAGCTCGAAAAACATTTCGCCTTCGAGGAGGAAGAAGTGCTCCCCTACATCCAGGACCTCCTGTTCGGGCGGGATACGAAAAACTTCACGATCTCGCAGTTCGCCGATAACCACAGCAACATCGACGAGAAACTCGGCGACCTGAAGAACCTGGTGATGAAGACCCTGCCGGAAACGGGCGACGACGCCTTGCGCGGACAGGTCCTTCGCTTCCTGTTCCGGCTCCAGCATGACCTGGAGTGCCACACACTCGTCGAAGACCGCATCCTGACCCCGATGGCCTGGTACATCGAGCACCCGCAGGCTGTCAAGAGGGAGCGCAAGGAGGAATCCCACGAGCGCGAAGAACTCTCCGAGCGTGAGAAAGAGATCCTCGTCAGCGTGGCGAAAGGTATGCTCAACAAGGAGATTGCCGACCAATACAACATCTCGATCCACACCGTCATCTCGCACCGCAAAAACATCTCCCGGAAAACCGGCATCAAGACCGTTGCCGGCCTGACAGTCTATGCGCTGCTCAATGGCCTGATCGACATCAACACCGTGGAATGAAAACGAAGACGGACCCGGGGAATGTGGCACGGGAAGTGCCCGGAGGCGCGCGGCAGATCCTGCTGCACGCATGCTGCGCACCCTGTTCGTCCGCCATCGTGGAATATTTGATGCAAGGGGGCGTGGAGCCCGTCATCTTCTATTCCAACTCCAACATCCACCCCCGCGGGGAATATGAGCACAGGCGGGACGAGTGCGCCCGTTACGCGCGTCACTGGGGCATTCCCTTCATCGAAGACAATTACGACCACGAAGCCTGGCGGGCCGCGGTGCAGGGCCTGGAAGATGAACCCGAACGCGGGAAACGCTGCCTCGCCTGTTTCCGCTACCGCCTGAACCGTGCCGCGGCCTATGCGCAGGAGCACGGCTACACGGTCCTGGCGACCACCCTCGCCTCATCACGCTGGAAACGCCTGGACCAGGTAGGCCAGGCCGGTGCGGAGGCTTGTGAAGAAACGGAAGGCGTCTGCTGGTGGGACCGCAACTGGCGCAAGGGCGGCTTGCAGGAGCGCCGGAACGAAATCATCCGCGAACAAGACTTCTACAACCAGCGCTATTGCGGCTGCGAGTTCAGCATGGCCCATTTGAAAGACGATGAATAACCTTGAGATAGAACGCAAGTTCCTGGTTTGCGGGGACTTTAAAAGCGGTGCGGTCAGCTCGACCCGGATTCGCCAGGCCTACATCAACCAGGCCGGAGGTCGGACGGTGCGCGTGCGGATCCGCGATGAAAAGGCATACCTGACCATCAAAGGCCCCAGCGCGGACGGCGGCCTGAGCCGTTTCGAGTGGGAGATTGAAATCCCGGTCGCAGATGCAGAACAGCTGCTGGAGCTGCGCGTGACGGCCGTCATCGACAAGCGGCGCTACCTCGTTCCTTTCGACGGCCATACCTTCGAAGTGGACGAATTCTACGGCGACAACGAAGGTCTGGTCATGGCTGAAGTGGAGCTATCCTCCCCTGATGAAACGTTCGGGCGTCCGGACTGGCTGGGTGAGGAGGTGACCGGAGACCGGCGCTATTACAATTCACATCTGGCACGTCACCCTTATAAAGAATGGGCGGAATGAATACCTTCCTGAAGAATTACGGAGCTACCCTGGCTTTGCTCGCCGGCATCTCCCTGGGCGCCCTCTGCGGAGCCCTGTGGCCGGAAGCGGCGCATTCTGTCAAGCCGGTCGGAACCTTGTTCCTCAACCTGATCTTCGTGATGATCGTGCCGCTGGTGTTCTTCAGTACGGCATCGTCCATCTGCAAACTGCGCGGATCCGGGATGCTGGGCAGGACGCTCGTCACCATCCTGGCGGTATTCCTGGGGATGTCCCTGGTCGCCGCCCTGGCCGGTCTTCTGGGCACGGTGCGGGTGCCGCTGGTCCTCGCGTCCGAGTGGGACAGTTTCGCATCGAAGCTCCCGGAGGGGGCGGGCAACGGTACGGTCCCGATGGCTGAGGCCATCGTCGGCGCCCTGACGGCATCCGATTTCAGCCTGTTGCTTTCCAAGGAACACATGCTGGCCCTGGTCATCTTCTCGGCCCTCTTCGGCTATGCCGTGGGAGCCGTCGGCGAAAAGGGCGCTGCGATGGAGCGTTTCATTCTGTCCGGGTCCGACGTGATGATGAAGATGGTGTCGCTGGTGATGATACTGGCGCCCGTCGGCTTGGGCTGCTACTTTGCCGATACCATCGCATCCGTAGGTACCCTGCTGCTGGGCGGTTATCTACGGGTCCTCCTGCTGTACCTGGCGCTGACGCTGCTTTTCTTCTTTGTCATCAACAGCCTGTATGTCTGGCTCTCCGGAGGGCGTGGAAGGGGTCGCTGGGAAGCCTTGAAGAACTATTGGATCCATATCTGGGCACCTTCGGCCACGGCCGCCGGTACGGTCAGCAGCGCCGCCACCATGCCCGTCGCGATGACAGCGGCCCGCAGGATGGGCGCCGCGCCGGAGATTGCCGAGTCGGTGATTCCTCTAGGTACCAACATCCACAAGGACGGTTCCGTGATGGGTGCGGTGTTCAAAATCGTCTTCCTGATGGCGCTGGTCGGACGCCCGGTCAGCGGAGCGGGTACGCTGCTTGCCATCTTGGGTGTGGCGCTGCTGGAGGCCGTGGTACTGAGCGCAGTCCCGAGCGGCGGCCTGACCGGAGAGGTGTTCATCTGCTCCGTCATGGGCTTCCCGCCCGACATGGTGGGTATCATCGTTGCCATCGGCCTCCTGATCGACATTCCCGCCACGCTGCTCAATGTCAACGGAAACGTCGTGGCTGCCCTGATGGTGGATCGTCTGGGGAAGCGCCGCCAAAGCAGAATCCATCAATTTTAGGGGATACGATGTTGGAAATATAAAAAAAGGTTGTATATTTGCAGTCCCAATGGGGTATTAGCTCAGTTGGTAGAGCGTTTGAATGGCATTCAAAAGGTCAGCGGTTCGATTCCGCTATGCTCCACAAAGAAAGCAGGCTTACGGCCTGCTTTCTTTGTTTATTTCACCCGCAGCATGAACTTGCGCCCAATCTTGACTGCAGTCTTGATCGGCCATGGAAGCAATGCCCGCTCGGCTTCCTGCAATTTTTCCCGGATCGGGATCGCCTGCGGACAATGCTGCTCGCATTTCCCGCACTTGATGCACTGGGAAGCGAAAGAAGGCTTTGCCGCCAGCGCGACCGCCTGGAAATAATGCTTGCGCCCTGAGAACCGGGATTCCGTATACATCATGTTATAGCTTGCGAAGATGCCCGGGATGTCCACTCCCTTGGGGCAGGGCATGCAATAGCGGCAGCCCGTACAGCCTACCTTCTCTTTCTCCCGGATGATGCCCTGGATCCGCCGGAGGAATGCACGGTCTTCCCCGGTAAACGTCCCTTCCGTAGCGTCCGAAGCGATCCGGACATTCTCTTCCACCATCTCGAGGGAATTCATCCCGGAAAGCACGACCGTGACCTCAGGCTGGTCCCAAAGCCAGCGCAAGGCCCATTCCGCCGCACTCCAGCCCCTCCCATTCGCGGCAATCAGGCGATTGGCCTCGACAGGAAGCTTGTTGACCAGTTTCCCGCCGCGCAGCGGTTCCATGATCATGACGGGAACGCCCCGCGCCGCCGCAGCCTTCAGGCCGGCCACTCCCGCCTGCGACATCTCATCCACATAGTTATACTGGATCTGGCAGAAGTCCCAGTCGTAATCTTCAAGGATCTTGATGAAATTATCCGAGTTGCCGTGGAAGGAAAAACCGATGTTCCGGATGGCGCCCGAGGCCTTTTTCGCAGCAATCCAGTCCAGGATGCCCATGGTCTTCAGGCGCTCCCACTGAGCGATGTCGGTCATGTGGTGCATCAGGTAATAATCGACATAATCCGTCCGGAGGCGGGAGAGCTCTTCGTTGAAAAACTTATCTACCGCAGGAAAATTCCGGACCAGGAACTGCGGAAGTTTGGCCGCGATGCGGACCTTGTCGCGGATGCCGTTCCGGTCGAGGATCTCACCCAGCGCCGCCTCGCTGCCGGGATAGATGTAGGCCGTATCGAAATAATTCACGCCTGCGCGATAGGCCGCCATCAGTTCCTGTTCGGTCTTTTCTATATCGACGCCGCTCCCCTTCCGGCTGAAACGCATACAGCCATAGCCGAGGATGGAGAGGGGATTTCCGTACTTGTCTTTCCGGTATTGCATTGTCTGATTGATTGTTGAAACTATATACGAAACTTACTTCAAGGCTTGGAAGAAGGAGGAATACTCCTTTTGCCCCAGGCGGGCCTTGAGCCGCTGCTTCGCCTTGGTGACGGAGGCGGGGGAGATGCCCATCATGGCCGCCATCTGCTGCCCGGAGAAATGATAGCGCAGCAGCACGGCAGTGCGCAGTTCGGCCTGTGTCATCTCCGGCCAGCGCTCCCGCAGACGGGAAGGAAAATGATCGCAGACCGTATCCAGGATACCCTCCAGCCGCTCCCAATCGGCATCTTGCAGATACCGGGGTTTCTCGTGCAAGGCGGCGACGAAAGGATCGCGGTCGATCAACACGGTCCGAAGTTCCTCCCGGTCCTGCTCTCCCTCCCGGATCTCGCTTTCCTTAGCCTGAATCTCGGTATCCAAGGCCCGTACCCGGGACTCCAGGCGCAGCAGTGTGCGCCGGTACAGCAGGATGATGACCGCAAGGGCCAGCAACTGAAAGGCGAGCGCCGCCAGGACAGTCACGACCAGGGTCTGCGTCGGAATGGCAGAGAGCGCATCAACAAGCGACCTTGCCCTTGAGCAAGAGCTCAGGAGCAAGGCCGTCGCTGTCAATGCGGATAGTTGTCTTGCAGTCATTCCACTGCAAATATACAACTATTCGTTGGATATCATCTTGACCGGTTCCTTCGGAATCACGATGTAAGCGATGATGTAGGCGATCAGGCCACCGCCGGCGCAGAAGACCGCAACCAGCCAGGCCAGACGGACGATCGTGGGATCGATGTCGAAATACTCGGCGATGCCGCCGCAGACGCCACCAAGCTTTTTCTCGGTGTTGCTCTTGTACAATCTCTTTTTCATGGTCTTTTCACTTTTTAAGTTAGTCATCAAAAACAAGGCTATCACGAGCAGGAGCAGCCAAGGGACCGCACCCACGCACAGTTTCCAGAAAAAATGCCAGTCGATCATATTACCAGACCTTTACACGGTTCTCGGGCGCGACATACAGGCTGTCGCCGGGCTGGATATCGAAGGCGTCGTACCAGTAGTCGCACTGGGCCAGGGCGCCGTTGATACGGAGACGGTCGACGGAATGGACATCCATCATCGTCAGGTAGCGGAGGATCTCGTCGGAAGCGGTTCCCGCCCAGACGTTGGCATAGGAAAGGAAGAAACGCTGCTCGGGCGTGAAGCCGTTGTCGTCAGCGAGGCGGCCGTGCTTCTTCTGCCACATCTGGAAGGCATTGTAGGCGACATTCAGGCCACCGTGGTCCGCGATGTTCTCACCCAGGCAAAGGGCGCCGTTGGCCTTGAGTTCGCCGGGAATCACCCACAGGCTGCTGAAGTATTCGGCCATCGCATCGCAAGGCTTCTTGAATGCTTCGGCATCCGCCTCGCTCCACCATTCGTTGAGGTTGCCCGTCTTGTCGTACAGGCGGCCCTGGTCGTCGAAACCATGGGTCATCTCATGGCCGATCACCACGCCGATGGAGCCGTAATTGGCGGCCGCATCCGCATTGAGATCGAAGAGCGGCGGCTGGAGGAATCCTGCCGGGAACACGATCTCATTGTTCGTGGGGTTGTAGTAAGCGTTGACCATCTGGGCCGGCATCTCCCACTCGCTCTTGTCCACGGGCTTGTCATAATGCTTATTATAGTCGAGGTCCCAGTAGAACTTCCTGGCGACGCGCAGGTTCTCGATGATGGACTTGGAGGGATCCACCACCAGGCCGCTCAGGTCATCCCACTTGTCCGGATAACCGACTTTCACCTTGTAAGCCGCCAGTTTATCCAGAGCGGTCGCCTTGGTCTCGTCGCTCATCCATTCCTGGGCCTTGATGCGCTCGGCCAGGGACTTGCGCAGGTTTTCGATCAGTTCGAGCATCTCATCTTTCGCAGCCTTCGGGAAATATCTTTCGACGTAAAGCTGGCCGATGGCGTCGGACATGAGACCCTCCGCCACGCTCTCGGCATTCTTCCAGCGGGGCGTCTTCTCCTGTGCGCCGAACATCTTGCGGCTGTAGTCGAAATTCTCATCCGAGAAATCGTCGGAAAGCACGCCGGAGTAGGAATTGATCAGGCGCCAGGTATAAGCGGTCTTGAGGTCTTCCAGCGGCAGGTTCATCAGCAGTTCACAAGACTTGGCGACCGGCTCCGGCTGGCCCAGGTCCACGACTTCGGTCCTGTCATAACGATAGTCCTTCAGGTACTGCTTCCAGGGGAAACCGCCGCAGATTTCGACCAGCGAATCGACGCTGACCTTGTGGTAGTTCTCTTCCGGGATGCGCTGGCGCTCCTTGGAATAATACGGCACGGCGATCATCTCCTCGATCTCCCAGATGCGGGCGACCTTGGCCGCGGCATCCTCCTCCGGATAACCCGTAAGGACGAAGAGGTTCTTCATGTGTTCCTTCATCAGTTCGCGGGCATGCACGTTCTGGGGATCGTCGGAGAGATAATAGTCGCGGTTACCCATCGACAGGCCGCTCTGCGAAATGCAGACGATGTTGTTGTCTGCATCTTTCTCGTCCGCAGACACGAACATCGAGAAGAAGAGGTTGTTGTGCTCCGTGGCGAGGTACTTCAGGAAGTCTTCCCGCGTGCCGATGGCATCCACTTCGGCGATCAGGGCCTTGAGCGGCGCGGCGCCGTCGGCGTTGAGCCGGGTGGAGTCCATCATCATATTGTAAAGGTCTCCGATCTTCTGGGCGACACTCCCCTTCTCGTTATCCTGGGCGGCAATGTCCTGGATCAGGGCGGCGAGGGTCTTGACATTGTCATCGACGACCTTCATCGTGGTACCCCACATCGGATACTCCGGCGGCTGGGGGTTGAAATCTCCCCAATGGCCGGTGGCGAAGCGGGCGAAGTCATCGCCCGGACGCGCGGTCGTATCCATGTAGGCATAGTTGATACCGGCGGTCTTGGCCGGCTTGGGGCCACACGCGGCGACCAGTGTCACTGCGGCAGCCAGGAGGAAAAACACTTTTTTCATATCGTGATGTTTTGACTTTGTCACGATACAAAGATACGGCGACATCCGGGTAAAACCATGGTCCGGATATGGACAATGGAAAAATGCAAGCGCCTGAAAAACAGACGCTTGCATTGTACAGGTATGGACAAGACTATCCTAGTCGGCCACAAACTGGATCTCGGCGCGGTTGCCGATGCGGTTGGTGCCGCCGTGGGACGGGCTGGTCATCTCCGCCTTGCGGTCCAATTTCATCGTGTCAGCAACCCGGGCACGGATCATCAGCGTGGAATAAGTCGTAACGGCATCCAGATGGAAGGATTCCGTGACAGCATAGACCTCGTTCGCAGTATTGGACTCATACGACAAACCATAGGTATAAGTCACATCCCGCGCGTTCGAACCGTCCTTCCAGGCTTCGCTGACCGTTTTGGTATTGATTCCCGTCCAGGTCGCTCCGCCATCCAGCGAATACTCCAAGGCGAAAAACTTCGGACCGGCGGCAGAAGAACAGGCGCCATAACCGATTGTATAGGTTCCGGCCGGATTCTTCACATTGGCGACCTCGAAGAGCCAATAATCATCCTTATACATTCCGTAGTGGAGCAGACGGGTGCCCAGCGGCGTGTCGGTCTTGTAGGTCGGCGCACTGGCCGGGGCATCACCGAAACGGACGACGCTCATCTTACCCTCGTGCGTGTCGGACATCACGAAGGAGCCGGTCGGATTCTCGACATGGTAATCCACCCCCTCGGTCAGTTCCGAAGGATCCTTGAAGGACCAGACAACCGGGAAGGCGGCCTTGGTCACCGGCACATATTCGGACTTCTCAAGTTTGATGTTGTCCAGGTGCCAGCGCTGATAATCGGGCTTATTGCCCATATTGGTCGGACGGATCTTGATCCGGGTGTCCTTGGTTACACCCACCAGGATTACGGAAGCGTGCTGCCAGAACATCTGCCCCGTCTCCTGGATGGAGCTGAACGGAAGGCTCAGCGCGGTCTCGCTGTCTGCACAGACGCCGGGACCGGTCAGTTCAACCGTAATGGTCACATTGTCCACGGCACCGGAACCACCCATATGGGCGCACCAGTCGAAGGACAGTTCCACATTGGCCGGCGTGTCACCCTCAAACTTCTGGGGCGGTAGCTGGAGACCGGTCTGCTTCTTGCCCGCACCCATCTTGAAGTAGCATTCCTGCAAGTAAAGCGTCTTGGCACTCTTGTTCAGATCAACATAGCCGCGATTCTCCAGATCAGCACCCAGCGTGGCCGCCATCTCAGCAAGGTTCCAGATATTGGGTTGGGTGTGGGAAGACAACTGGGATCCGACAGGATCCATCGTAGCATGGGTGGCACTCGGATCCTGCGCCAGATAGGCCGTCACATACGGCTGCAGCCAGCTGAAGTCATCCTGGAAATAGACGCTCGACGGCGGGGCAGGGGCCTGCGTGACCGTCAAGACAGCTTCCTGGTTGGCGGCTTCGTTGAAGAAACGGACCGTGCCGGTACGCTCGGCTTCCACTTCGTTGGCCTCGTAGGTCAGGACATAATCCCTCCACTCGACCAAGGCGCGGGTCCTGAGCGGAGTGACCGTGATCCAGGAAGCATCACTCACGAATGAGACTACGTCCAGGTTGGTCTGGACACGGACAGAGGTCTCTCCCGCTTTCTCGCCGACCCGGATCGCATTTCCGCCCGACAGGCTGATGAACGGATCCAAGATCTGGCCCGCGGCGCTCTGGACGACCTTGACGATCACTTCCGTATCCTCGGAAACGATCTTGATCCGCCCTTCCCGCAGTTCCGGCAGTTCACTTTCGGCGCAGGTCACGGCAATGACCGTTTCCTCTCCGGCAAGACCGCCTTCGGCATCGAGGCTCAGCCATTCCTCGTTCGTCGAGATAGTGAAGTCATGGTCGGAGGTAATGGTCAGGTTCTTGGGACCGCCGGGCGTACCGTTGAAGGTCAGCAGGTCCGTAGAGACCTGGATGTCCGCATAGACGGGATCCTTCTCGATACCGTTGCCTTCCTTGATGATCTCGATCTTGGGCTGGTAGGTCTCATCAGCCTTGTCGGTGACCGACAGTCGGGCGGTACCGCCGTTACGGGCGGCCAACTTGCCTGCTCCGTTGGCCTGCCAGTTGGCCATGCAGCGGAAGCGGAACTGGGCGTGTTCCGTATTCTTGCGATACTTGACGATGTAGTCAATGCCTACATTGGTGGCACCGTCTGCGTTCATGATGTGCGAGTAGGTGATCTCATCGCCCGGTTCCGTGGTCGTAAAGGTCTCGCTGACAGGTTTCCATTCTTCTCCATCGAGGAACTCCAGCAACCAGAACTTGTGGCCGGTGGCGGAGGTACGGGTTTCAAAGGCGATATGCACCTCCGATCCGGCCTTGATTTCGCCGCTGCCGTAGAAGAGCCAGTAGTCGCCCGGCCAGGGGCCGGTGACACGGGGACTCTTGTCGGATACATCCAGCGCATATTTCTGGTTCATGTCGCTCGATGCCAGGTCGAAGGGCACATAAGTGATGTAACCCAGACCCTGGACCGGATCGATCTTGCCGGTGGAAGCGAAGGATTCCGTCGTATAGTTGATATCATCGGTGCGGACGCGCCACTTGATCGGATAAGGGATCAGGGTCTCATCCTTGCCTTTGTCCTCGAAGGACGTGACGACCAGGTAACCGGTAGTGCCGGCCAGACCGACCGCATATCCGGTCAGGACCACTTTGTGGAGATCCACTGCGGCAAGTCCGAGAGATTCGGGCGCATCCACGACCTGGACCGTAGCCGGGAAGATGGAAATCTTGCCGCTGACCAGCGATCCGCGGAGTTTGACGAACTGTACCGACTTACCGTCGTAAGCGATGATGTTGTCCGTCATGTCGGGCGCTTCGGGATAATCCATGGTGCCGGACGAAAGGACGTTTACCTCATCTACGAGGAAGGAAGGCACACCCTTGAAGGTGGCACGGGCGCCGTTGACCGTAACACGGTCACCCACGGCAACCTCACGCGCACCCTGGACATAGATGTTGGCGGCCCCGTCCGTCAGGACAAAGCCGGAGGTCGTTACGGCCGCGACAGTGGCGCCGACGATCTTGGCCACATCCTCGTCATCCAGGGCGATGACCTGGGTTACGGTCAGTTCGGGAACACCCATATAGGTATCGCCGGCCTGTTTGACCGTAAGGGTCCCCTGCCTCTCGACAGAGGCGCCGCGGAAGATGATCTGACCCTTTCGGGGCATGTTGACAACACCGCCGACAAGATTGTCGGTCACGCTGACGGTAACTTCCATCGGTCCCTTGCCGGACATCGGGGTCACCGTGATCCATTCCTGGTCTACATCGGCCATCCACGAACCGTCCGAATAGACATTGATGACCTGCTCCGGGGCGGAAACCGCCTCGAAATTCAGGAGCTGCTCGGAAGGCAGGACAGCCTGGGCCAGCTTCTCGACCGGCTCCTGCTTGCATCCGGTCAGGACGGACGCCAGGGCCAGGAGTCCGGCCAGGGCACAAGTGATATGATGTGTGATTCTCATAATCTGCATCGTTTTAATCATTAGTAGTCAAGACCGTCCTTCCATCCCGGATTCTGCTTCAGGTTGGGATTGAGACTCCTTTCCTTGGTCGGGATGGGATAGAAGTAATCGCGACTCTCATCGAAGACGTGCGCAATGTTCTTGTGGTGATCGAGATAGCCGGATTCGCCCTCGCTGAGGATCACGCCCGTATCCGATCCGATTTCGATATTGACGAGGTCGTTCGTCGCAGGCTTGGAGCCGACGTAAAGCCGGATATCGGGCTTCCCGTCACCGGTAAGGTCATACTCACCCGGACCGGGGAAATAGACTCCGTGGAAGGTCTGGCTGATGCAGTCTCCTTCGCGCCAGCGGACCAGGTCGGCAAGGCGGAAGCCTTCCTGGCAGAGCTCGACACCGCGTTCGCGGCGGATTTCCAGGATCACGCCCTTGTTGGCGCCGGATACGTTCTTGTAGCCGTATTCGGCCGAGCAAAGATACCAGTCGGGGTTAGCGTTTGCCGCTTCCAGATCGAGATGCGGCATACCGACGCGGTCGCGCAGCAGGTTGACGGAGCGGTCAAGGTCACTCTGGGTCAAGGTGCCCAGTTCAGCCAGTGCCTCAGCATAGTTGAGATAGACTTCTCCGAGGCGGAAGACCGGCATGTCGTTGAAGGACATGTCGACACGGCCCACGCCGGGCAGGGTAGCGTCCATGACAAACTTGGCCACCTGGTATCCGGTCACACTGCAGCCAAAATCCGGAGCGGCGACCTCCGTCGTACCAAGACGGATATAGCCCGGCGACACGCAGACCATCGCAAGGCGCGGGTCGCGGCCCGTCAACTCATCGACGAACTGCATCGTCTGCCAGCCTTCCCGGTCCGTGAAACGGGAACCGTCAGCCATCAGGAAACTGTCCACGAATTTCTTCGTGAGGCCAGGACAACCTTGGGTCGGCATCGTTGCGTAAGCGGTGCAGTTGTTGAAGATCGCCAGGGACTGGTCATTCTTGATCGCCAGGATGTACTCGCCGGCGTCCGCATTGGGCTGGGCGAAAAGCATCCGGTAGTCGGAAGCCAGTTTATAGGGCCCTTCGAGCATGATGCGTCCGGCGGCATCGGCAGCCTGCTGCAGATACCAGGATGCGCTCTTGGCATCAGCGGGCAGCGGTTCGACATACATCCCGGGATGCGAAGACGGATCATGGTATTTGCGGAAGGTACCTTCGAAGAGGCAGACGCGCGCCTTCAGGGCCAGGGCCGTCCATTTGTTGAGCCGATAGGTGCTCACCGACGCAGGCAGGTTCTCGATGGCATAGTCGAGGTCCTCGATCATATGCTGCATCACAAGCTCGCGGGAGTCGCGGGCCGCATAGAGCGTCTCGGTGTCGGTGTTGTCCACCTCGTGGTCGATCCACGGCACATCGCCGAAGCGTTTGACCTTCTCAAAGTAGAAGTATGCACGGAAGAAGCGGGTCAGCGCCGTATACTTGATGACAGCAGCCTCGTCGTCGCATTTGTCGATGTTACCCAGCAAGGTGTTCATCTTGCGCAGGTCACCCCAGCTCCAGCCACCGCCGGAAATCGGCACGGTGCGGTCGTTGCCGCCGCGCAGGAAAGCGGCGAGATTGAGGTTGAGGTAATGGTCGCTCTGTTCCGTGAACGGTTCCTTGGGCAGCAGGTTGTTGTAGAACGTATTGGAGAACAGCTGGAGATCGGTCTCCGTGCGGAAATAGTTTTCAGGGGAAATCGTGGAGAGCGGTGTGCGGTCGAGGTACTCCTCAACTTTGATGTCACAGGCCGTCAGGCCCAGAGCAACCGCGATGAAAGGGATCAGAAAATATCTTTTCATAATGCGTTCCTCCTTTGATTAAAACGTGACGTCGATGCCGAACATCAGTGTGCGCTGCCAAGGATAGCTGATGTGGTCCTGGGCGGCTGCACTACCGCTGTCACGGGTATAGGCTGATTCGGGATCCAGATACCGGGTGTTGGCCTTCAGCGGAGACCAGTAAGCCAGGTTCTCACCGGAGAAATAGAGGCGCACCTTGTCAATGCCGACCTTACGCGTCGCGACCGAGGGCAGGGTATAACCGACCGTCAGGTTCTTGAAACGCAGGTAGCGGATGTTCTGCAGGTAGCGGGTGTTGACCCGGGCCAGTTCACCGCCGGTGGCGGAATAGGAGCGCGGGCGCGGGAAGTAGGCATCCGGATTCTCCTCGGACCAGCAGCGCTGGATGAAGTCGCGCTGCAGGAAGGAGACGTAGGAATAGCTGTAGGGGCCCCAGAACATGTAGTTCATGCCGGCGGGATACCAATAATGGTTACCCGTACCCTGGAAGAAGGCGGATACGTCGAAGCCTAGCCAGTCAAAGCCGAATGTGAAACCATACTGGAGGCTCGGCAGGGCATTTCCGATGATCTTGCGGTCACCCGGGCTGTCCACGGTATTGGCACCGGTGCTGAGGGTATTGACCGTCTCACCTTTTCCGTCGTTGTCCAGGTCTACGAAGCGCAGGTCGCCGGCCCTGAATCCGCCGGTCATACGCCCGTTGATCATCGAGCAGTCGAGGACGTTGGTCGTGTAATCTTTCGCCTCTTCATCGGTCTTGAACAGACCGTCGACCACGTAGCCCCAGATCTCACCGTAGCGCATGCCCTCATAGTAGCTCATCGCCAAGGACTTGGTCGGGTTGTCGAAGCGGGTGATGATGGTCCGGAAGTCGCTCAGGTTGCCCCTCAGGTGATAACCGAAAGGATGACCTGCCAGTGTGAACTGGTCGCGCCAGCCCAGGGACAGTTCGTAACCTTCGGTCTTCAGGTCCGCCGCATTGGTCTTGGGCGAATCGGCACCATAGACGGCAGGAAGGTCGGGACCAGTCGTGAGCATGTTGAGGGTATTACGGCGATAGACTTCACCCGTGAAGGTCAGCCGGTTGTTGAACATGCCCAGATCGAGACCGATGTTGTACTGTTCGGCCGTCTCCCAGGTCAGGGCAGCATCCACGGGATTGCTCAGCGTCGCATATTTGGACATCGTGGAGCTTTCTCCGAAACTGTAACCGGCGAAATCATTGATGCTGATCGTACGCAGGTAAGCGAAGTAGTTCTGGGCGCCGGAAGAGGTACGCACTACCTGGTTGCCCAGATTACCATAAGATGCACGTAACTTGAGGTTGTCGATGGCCCCGCGCAGCGGCTGGAAGAAAGGCTCCTCACTGATGCGCCATCCAACGGAAGCCGAAGGAAAGAACCCCCAGCGATGACCCCGCTGGAAACGGGAAGTACCATCATAACGGCCGGACAGTTCAAGGAGGTAGCGCCCCTTGAAGTCATAATTCAGACGGCCGAAGAAGCCCATGATGGCATACTGGTTCTGGCCGCCGGACACTTCCATGATGGTAGCTCCCTGTGCGTCGGGACCTACGAGGTCCAGGTCAAGCAAGGTTTCGCTGAGCAGATTCTGGCCACTGCCGGTCAGGTTCTTGCTGCGCCAGTATTCCATGTTCATACCCGCCGTAGCGGAGAAGTGATGGGCATCGGCCCAGGTATGCTCATAATTACCGAAGAAGTTGGCCGAGTGCCGCTGGTAAGTATTGACCGTCTGTGAGAGTTCATCCAGGCCTGCGCCGATCGTGTACTCCTCGATTTCAGCTCCGGGATAACGGCGGAAATCGATATGGTTGGAACGGTGATAGTCGCGGTTCTGGTAGAGACGGTAGGTATAATTGGCCGTCAGGACCAGGTCCTGGAAGGGCGTGACCTTGAGTTCGGTCGTGTTGGAGAAATCGCTGCGGACCTGCTGGTTCGTGTGCTTTCCGTTGCCGAACACGATGTGGCGGCCGTTCGCGACGTTGTAATTGCCTGAAATCATCGGCGTACCATACACCCAGCTGCCGTCCGGGTTCTTCAGCGGATAAGAAGCCAGGGCGTGGCGGGCGGCATAGGCGAAGGAATCCTGGATGGAACTTCCGCCCGGATAGTCATACGTCGAGCTGAAGAACGCCGTGTTGTTCGAAAGCCGCATATACTTGTTGAGGGCGGCGTCGATCTTCGCACGCAGATTGTATTTCCTGAATACGTCCGGAGTGAGTTTGATGACACCGACCTGCTTGTCGTAACCGGCAGAGAAGTAGTACTTCACTTCCTTGTTGCCGCCGGTGACGGAGACGTTGTGCTGCTGGACGGGATGGCGGTCGTTGTAGAGCTCATGATACCAGTCCGTGTTGCAGTAGTATACCCACTGCTTGCGGCCGTTGCGCACTTCCTCGACGATCCAGGGACGGGACGGATCCTCCACCTTGTCATTGACGCGGGCGAGGAGTTCGGCCATGTCGTGATCGTTGTAGGTGGTGTACTTCTTGCCGGCATCAGCCATCCAGAACTTGTCCACCGTATAGACGGACCAATAGCCGCGGGTCTCGAAATCGGTCGAGACGGTCGGCTCTTCCCAGCCCCAGCGCCCGCTGTAGCGGACCGTAGCCTTGCCGCCTTTTTCGGAACCGGACTTCGTCGTGATCAGGATGACGCCATAGGCAGCGCGCGCACCGTAGATCGCGGCCGCGGAAGCATCCTTAATGACGGAAATGTTGGCCACGTCGTTGGGATTGACGCGGGAGATATCCTCCTCAACCCCGTCGATGAGTACAAGCGGGTCGGCCGAGTTGATCGAAGTGATACCACGGATGTTGAGACTTCCCGAAGAGCCCGGGTTACCGGCCGAAGTCGTGATGTTGAGACCGGCGACGGCACCTTGGAGCATATTGTTCAGGTTGTGTGCCGTACGGTCTTCCAATTCCTTGCTTTCGACGACGGCGACGGCACCGGTAAGGTTGACCTTCTTTTGGGTGCCGTAACCGATGACGACCGTCTCATCGAGGACCATCTTGTCTTCCTCGAGCACAACGGTGACCTGGTTCTGCGTAGCGGGTACCGTGACAGTCGCGCCGTTGTAGCCAAGGCAGGAAATCTCCAGCGTAACGGTTCCGGCAGGCACTTTCATACTGAACGCGCCGTCCAGGTCAGTCACATCGCCGGAAGTCGTCCCTGAAAGGAGCACGGCGGCTCCGATAAGGGGCTCTCCGCCCGGGTCGAGCACGCGACCCGACACTTCCCGGGTCTGGGCGGCCAGGGACAATGAGAATCCCAGGGCCAGGACCAGGAAGGCGAAAACGTGTTTGAGATAACGCATGATTACATTGTTATTGGTTAATAGTATGTGATAGATTATCGCTTATAGCTGTCTGTAGAGAACTCCTTCGGCCGCTTCATCGACTCCGTGGATACATTGCCGAAACGGTCCGTGACCTTGATCTCGAGGGTACTGGTCGCGGAAGAGGCCTTGACGCGGAACATATGGGTGTTGGTGCCGGTCTCGAAATTAATCCCGCCACCATCGGACAAAGAGACATTGGAATCCAGCCTCTTGGCCGTATAGGCGATGATGTGGAGCGGATCATACTCGGCAGTGAGTTGCGAGACCGTCAAAGGAGCGCCGTTCTCCGTGACCTCGATCTTCCACGAGGGGTCGTAATTCCAAATATTGAGATAGACATAATTGTCTCCGCTGACCGAAGACCAGGAAGACGTGTATCGGGAGAGGGCTTCCTTGTGTGCGGCGTTCCCTCTCTGGACATATTTGTCCGCCGTAATCTCTATCCGGTTACGGTCATAAGAGCGGAACTGGTAAGAGGCATCATAGCCCGTGGCCTTGTACACCCACTTTAATGAGGTGCCGTTGATGTCCACGACCGTGTAGCCTCCGGGAGCCCCGTCCGTGCTGATGTGTACGCCGGGGGTAAGATGCGCGCTCCACCACCAGGTGGCGCAGACCGCTCCTGCATTGTGCTCGAAAATGTGATGGCTGGACATGCGGTCCACATTATAAACCTTGTGCGTATGGCCGGTGAAGACCTGCACCTGGTCGAAGCCGGCGAAGGTCGACTCAAACTGGGCGGCGGGTGACAGGCTGTAACCGCCGGTGGCGGTATAGAGAGGCGCATGCATCGTCACGACGACCGGCGTGGATTTCGGTACAAGGGCGAGATCTTTCTTGAGCCACTCGAACTGTTCGCTGACCAGCGTGCAATTGTAGGTGCGGGTGTAAGCGCCGTCCGTACGGCCGGAGGCGGGCGTCGAATTGGTACACTCGATGTCATCCAGCACGACATAGTGGACCTTCCCGATATTGAAGGAATAATAGGTCGGCGCAACCATCTTCTTGTATTCGGTGACGGTGTCGAAATCCCCCATGGAGTACATGCTGTGGTCATGGTTTCCGATGGTATGGAAGATCTGGATTCCCTTGATGGCATTGGCGTCCGCAAGGTATTCGGCAAAACCATACTTGTTGTCCTTCCAATACAAATCCCAGGTCATGTCGCCCAGCGTCAAGGCATAAATCTTGTCGCCCGCATGTGCGGCAGTGTACGTATTGACATCCTTGACGAATTCGTTGAACTGCTTGTTGTCTTCGTTGCGGTTGGCCAGATGGATGTCGCCGAAGACAAGCATCGTGTGCCTGTCCTGACCGGAAACCTTCTTCAAAGAGAAATCGATGCGCTCGACAACGGTCGAGGCTTTGGCTGTCTGCTTATACAGCAACGGCCGGACACCGTCGGAAGGAGCCTCATATCCGGAAGGCAGGGAGACGAACACATAGCCATGTTTCTTTTTGGATGAAAGCTGATAGACGCCCTTCGCGTCGGTCTTCACGACCTCGAATCCATCCGAAACCGCCACCCCGGCCAGCGGGGCGCCGTCACAGGCCACGAGGCCATACACCGTACTTCCGGAAGCCGGCTCGACGCCGTCGCCGGGAATCACGACGCTGACCGTCATCGTTCCCTTAACCACTTCCTCAGATCCGCGGCGGAGGGATACCGTATAGGGGCCGTCCATCAGAAATCCATTCCACAAGTCCTTGATCGATATGGTAAACTTCGTGACGGAAGTCTCTAGAATGGGGCAGGTCCTCTTATCGCCGCCGGAGGCAAGCACGATCTGGTCACTCGCGAGCGGCGCCTTTTGGAACTGCACCCGGAAATCCATTGTCTGCGTCCCTTTCTCCAACGAAATACTTGCCGGAACGGCGAATTCCACATCTTTCAAGGAAGCCTGGGGTTCCTCTCCGGCCGGTGTCTTGCAAGTCGTTACCGCGCAAGAGATGAATACGATCAGGAAAGGAATCAGAATCTTCAGGTTTTTCATCAGTCTCATTTCTGCAAATACTCATTCAAGATAGTATAAAGGTACCATTCTTTTTTGAAATGTAGGCAGTTTTTCATTTTTTCTTATATTTGCAATAAGAACGTGAAACCAAAAACATTCTTAAAAATGAAAAAAGTTATCGCCATCGCAGTTGCGGTCCTTTGCTTCGCAGCTGTCGCCTCCGCCCAGCCGAAGGCCCTCGGTATCCGTGCCACCTACGGTGCCGAACTTTCCTATCAGCACAATGCCGGTCCCGGCTTCTTCGAGTTTGACGCCGGTCTGTTCGACAAATTTGTGGATCTGACCGCCATCTACGACTTCAACATCGCCCCCATCGGACCCCTCAATTTCTATGCGGGTCCCGGCGTTTTCGTTGCCACATGGCCCGGAGAGAATGTCCTGCACGCCGGCCTTGTCGGACAGGTAGGCTTGGAGTATACCTTCAACTTCCCGCTCCAAATCTCCCTTGACTGGCGTCCTTGGTTCAACTTCGTGGACGGTTTCCACGGATATTACACCGGCGCGGCCCTCGGCCTCCGCTACGCATTCTAATCTGAATCGTCTGGAAAATGTCAGGCCGGTCCCGATGGGGCCGGCCTTATTTTATCGGTCGATCGGCAGCGTTTCCCCCTCACTCTTGGCAACCAGCACAGCCACGCAAGTATCGCCATAGACATTGACCGCCGTGCGCAGCATATCCAGGATGCGGTCCACGCCGATCACCAGCCCGATTCCTTCCACGGGCAGCCCCACAGCGCTCAGGATGATCGCCATCATCACCATCGCCGACATCGGGATGCCGGCCGAGCCGATGGCGCAAAGGACGGAAGTCAGCGAAATAAGCAGAGTCTGGAGCAGGGTCAGCTGCACCCCGTAGACCTGCGCTACGAAAATGACCGCCACACACTCCAGCAGCGCAGCTCCGTTCATGTTGATAGTCGCGCCCAGCGACACCACGAACTGCGTAATGCCTTTCGAAACCCCATCCCTCTTTTCCACCGCTTCCAGGGTAAAGGGGATGGTCGCACCGGACGACGCCGTGGAGAAAGCGGTCAGCAGCGGGACGCCCATGTTGCGCAGATGCTGCCCGGGACGCACTTTCCCTACGAAACGAAGCAGCAGGGGCAGCGTCACGAAAGTCTGGAACGCCAGGCCCGCCGCGACCGTCAGGACATACAGCAGCATCCCCTTCAGCATCCCCCAGACATCGCCGATCTTGGCGAACTGGACCGCAACCACGGCGAAAATACCCAGCGGGGCAAATTTCAGGATCCAGCCCGTGACTTTCATCGTCAGTTCGTATCCGCCGTTCAGGAAACCCAGCATCGATGCCTGCCCCTCCGGAGAAATGCGGGTCACGAAGAAGCCGATGACCAGTGAAAGGAAGATGACGGGGAGGGTGTTGTTGCGTCCCAGGGCTGCGATGAAATTGGACGGGATGAAACCCGTCACGATGTCTTTGACATCGGTATGGGTCACGGGATCGGGGACTTCCTGGAGTGCCGCCCCGGCCAGTCCGCCCGCTCCGGGTTTGATCAAATAGACCAGCAGCACGCCGGTCACGACGGCAAGGGCCATCGTCAGCAGATACCAACCCACCGTCTTGCCCCCCAGCCTTTTCAGCGCCTCTCCCCCGCCTCCGGAGATGCGCGCGACACTGGTCGAGATAGAGAAGAAGATGATCGGGACGATCAGCAGTCCGAGGGCATTCATGAAGAGCGTACCGATCCAGTCGACATAGTCCGCTACGCCTGGCCAGAGGCAGCCGGCGGCGATGCCGAGTACCAGGGCTGTCAGGATCTGGAGGTAGAGGGGGAACTTTTTCATCACTTGGGCGTATCTTCCACGAATTTAACCACACTCCTGTTTTTTTCCAAATCTGGAAATCGCTATCTTTGTTAGAAAGAGAAATGAACCGATATGGATAGAAGAGAGTTTTTGAAGAATTCAGCGGCGCTCACCGCCGCCACCGTGATTGCGCCGGAAATGCTCGCCGTCGAAGGGAAAACGGAGGCCATCCAGGCTCCGGATGGGGAGCAAAGCGCCTCCGGACGCCTGATCGCGTCCGCACCGATGCTGCAGAACTACGCTTCGGAAAGCATCGGCGTCGCCTTTGCCGTCAACGACTGGGCCAACGGCTATGTCCTCATATCCGACCGTCCGGATATGGCCGGCGCCCGCAAGGTCAAATGCGGCGGATACCGCGTGACCGACCTGAACGACCGTGTACAGCAAATCCGTGTGACCGGGCTCAAACCCGCCACGCGCTATTATTACCGTATCGGAGCCGACCGCATCCAGTACAAGGCAGGTTATTCGATGAAGATCACCGGGAACGAGGAAGACCCGCGCGTATACTCTTTCGTCACGGCCGGCAAAGGTGCCGAAGGTCATTTCTGCGTCGTGAACGATACGCATGCGCATTTCGACACCTTTGACAAACTGACGGAGAAGATCGCCGCCCTCGCACCTTCCTGCGTGGTATGGGACGGGGATGCGACCAACTGCGAGGAACGCATCGACAGCCAGGTGCGCATCTTCCTGGATCCGCCCATCACACGCAAGGACTACGCTTCCGAGATCCCATATCTCTTCGCTCCCGGCAACCACGACTCGCGGGGCATGGCCAACCGTCATTTCGAGCGCCTGTGGATGTGGCGCCAACCCGAAGAGCGCATCTCGCGCGACTGGGACCTGGGGCGTAATTTCGCCGTACGGATGGGAGACATCGCAATGATCGGCCTCGACACGGCCGAGGACAAACGGGACACCAATCCCCTCTTCGCCGGCCTGTTCAACAGCGAGGCTTACCGTGAGGCGCAGGTCGACTGGCTCCGGGACGCCCTGAAAAAGAAAGAGATCGCCACGGCGCCCTTCCTGGTGGCTTTCTGCCACATTCCCTTATTCGACGACGACCCGACACATAACCCCGGCGACGTCGCGCCTGCCGACAAGGATCCACGGTATTCGGCGGATTTCGCCTACTGGCAGCGCACCTGCGCCAAGCTTTGGACCCCGCTCCTGCAAAAGGCGAAGTGTCAGCTGATCGTCACCGCGCACATGCACACCTACCGCTATGACGCCCCGGACGGCACGCGCAAATGGGGTCATCTGGTCGGTGGCGGACCGGAATGGAGGGATGAGGTGAAATTCCCGACGGTCATCGAAGGCCGTGTGGAAGGCCGCCGGCTACGCATCAGCGTCCATAACATCCACACCGGCGCCATCCAGGACGAATACTGGTTCAACGCCCGCTAAACAAATACGGCCCTCGATTCACATCGGGGGCCGCTTTGCAATTCTAACCTAATTTTAACCTATGAAAAACTATTCGGTTAAAATTATTGCAATTTCTGTGCCGTACTACTCTTCCACCAGCTTGATTTCCACAATCTCAACCGGCTTGAGCGGGAGGTCGCGGGCGTTGGTCTTGACCGCGGCGATCTTGTCGATGACATCGAGGCCGCTGACCGTCTGACCGAAAACGGTGTAAGCGCCATCCAGCTGGGCGCAGGCCGCCTCATTCTGGACGATGTAGAACTGGGAACCGGAAGACTCGCGGTACGGATTGGCACGGTCGCCCTGGCGGGCAGCGGCAAGGGCACCCTTCTTGTGCGTGTATTCAGGGACGAACTCTGCCGGAATCTTGTAGTCCGGACCGCCGGTACCATAACGGGCGACCGCGGAGGTGTCGCGGGTCAGCGGGTCTCCGCCCTGGATCATGAAGCCGTTGATCACGCGATGGAACAGCAGGCCGTCATAATAGCCTTCCAGCGAAAGCTTGGCGAAATTGTCGCGGTGCTTGGGCGTCTTGGAGAAAAGTTTGACACGCATCGTACCGTAATTGGTGATGATGTCGAAAACCGGCTCGGCCGGCAGCTTGGCAAATTTTTCCATGGCCACTTTTTTCTTTTCCACTTTCTTGAGGGCGTTGAGGGAGTCCTGGGCAGCCTTGACTGCCGCGATGGAGTCCGCACGCGCCTTCTCCGCCGCTTCAGCGGCCTTCTTGGCGCTGCGGCCGCATCCGCTGAAGAGCATCAGGATGGCGAGGACGGCGCCGGCAAGAAGAATGAGATTTCTTTTCATATCTGAATGTATTAGGATCCGTAGCGGCAAAGATACTAATAATTGACGAAAAGGGAAGTCCGTTTCCGGAGATAATCCTTGACATCCTGCCAGGCATAATATGGCCCATGGACCGGGACCAGGTCTCCCAGCCGCGCCTCTTCCCCGTTCAGGAGCACTTTCACCAGCGGTTCCCCGGCCCTTCCGCAACGGGGTTGATAAAAGACCATCTGGATATTCGCCGCCATCGAGGAACGGAAAGTATGGAACCAGTACACCAGGTCATCCTGCGAGGGCGGATAATAGCCGAAGCCTTCCAGGTCCGTGATCATGAGCAGCGCCATGACCACATGGTCGTGGCCGAAACGAAGGTCGGCACCGCGTTCCCGCTTCGAAAGCCGCTCGTCCGCCTTGGCCACCATGTCATCGATGATGGATGAGCAGGGCGTCCGATACTGGATGTACTCCCGGAAACGTTCATAATTGTCCGTCTCCCAAAGGGTCGCAAACTCTTCCCGGGTCAGGAAGCCGTCGAGTTCCGTAAGCCGTTCCTCTTCCGGAATGCTGTTCATCCCGGCGACAAGCATGTACAGGTGGAAGAAAACATCATAGGCATCCCGCTTCCCGAGGGCCATCAAAGGGTCCTTGAACAGGCGCCCGAGCACTTCCTTGTATTGGGGGAACCTGCGATAGAAGAAAGCAGGTGAGCTCTCAGCATAAGGCATGACCGTCTCCGGCCCCTGATAGCGGAAAGGATTGGAGCCCGAATTAGGACGGGTCGCCTGGACGTCCAGCATCCCCTGGTGGGCATACACGGAAGTCCGGGGCGCTTCGCGGGAAATCGCCGAACAGCAGGACGTCATGCTGATGATGGAGCGCACGGACGGCGAGGAACAGGCATCCACCCGGCTCCCCTTCGTAAAGACGGTCGGGAAGGTATGCACCATCGTCCCGGCAATCCCCTGATGCTGCGCCCAACCGAGCGGCGTCAGGTCACCGACCTGATAACGGGCCTTCTCCCAGAAGGGCTCCATCTGCTTCAGGAGGGCGGTGCCCCGGAGCGTCAGGTTCTCGGCGGAAGCGCCTTCCTGCAACATCTCCAGCAGGATCGAATAAGCCTTTGAAGTATAGGCATAACGGGAACCGTGACGGCCGTAATGGCTGATATAGACCGGCTCATAGCCTTTCGGCGCCGGAGTCATCTCCTTGGGGGACAAATCATAGACCGCATCCAGGCCGGAAGACTTGTTCCAATCGGCCATGACCTCTTCCCGGACGCCCGAACGGGGCGGGACGGTGGCGGAAACGGCGGGCATTTCGACGATATAGAAATGCGAGGCGACCTTGCGTTCACCGGCATGGTCATACCGCTTGTTGTCCGTGGGATAATTGACGACATGGGACTGTGGGTCCCCTTCCCCGCGCACGCAGAGGGTGGACGAGCCACCGCCGTCCATATTCAGGGCATAACGGGGGTGGAAATGGGCGACGAGGAAATCCGTCAATTCCCGGGCGTTCATTCCTTCGCTGACGCCCGGTCTCCGGCCATCCACGACGATCAGGATCAGGTGGTTGTCACCGGTCTTGGCAATCGCGGTGCGGGGATGCCGCACGCCCTGATGGCGAGCCGGATCCTCATATTCCAGTTTGCCCAGGTCTTCCCGCGTCAGGGAAGGATCGACGAAACGCTCCCCTACCGGGTCGTAATCGTCAATCAGCATGGGCGCGCTGGTGAAGATGTTGGCTTCCGTGCTGGAAGCATAGAACGCACGCTGCTCTCCGACTTCCTTTCCTTTTCCGTCGAAGGCGATCCGGACATCCCTGAGTCCGTCAGAGTAGACGGCGCCCTCACTCTTCCAGTTGGGTACGGGGCTGGTGAACACCGTATTGAACGGCATGCAGGACCAGGTGGTACCATCGACCTTGATAACCACGGATGAAGCCTCGTAGGAAGCGTTCATCGCGACGACGGCCTTGTTGCGGAGGAAGACGTCCGAGGTGGTCTCCGCCCCGTCCGCCGGACGGGAGAAACGGAACGCATAGGCGGGATTGGACAGGTCCAGATCGATGGCGAAGACCTGCTGGGCCGCGCCGGAGATCTCGTCCATGCCCGAGAATTGATAGTAGGTGATACCGTCGGCGACGGTCTTCACCGCCCAGCCGTTGCCGGAGACCGGAGCGGCCGCACCCTTGCCCGCTCCGGTGAGAAGCAGGAAAAGGACAGGGAGAAGAAGAAGTCTTTTCATTTGAGAACGCGTTCTATGATAGGTTGGATAACGGTTTCCATCGCAAGATAGCCGGCAGCGTTGGGATGGATGCTGTCTTTCTGGTATTCCTGTTTAAGCCCTTTCTGTCCATCCACCAGGACGGCGTAATAATCCGCGTACGGAATGCCCTTGCTGTCGGCGTAAGCTTTGATCATCGCATTGAGACTGATGATCCGGTCCTCGGGGCGGAAATCGGGCAGCTTAGGGAAGTTGTTGGATGGCGGCACTGAGCCCAGGATGACGCGGATCTTTGCCGCCTGGGCCATCTCAACCATCTGCTTCAGATTAGACAGGATGGCCTCGTCACTCCGCTGCGCGATGTCGTTAGTCCCGCCTTCGATCACGACGCAGTAGGGATCCAGGGCGACCACGTCCGCCTGGAAACGGGCGAGCATCTGGACGGTCGTATTGCCGCTGATGCCCTTGTTGGTATAACCGTGTGTCGTGAAAAAGACAGGGTGAAAGCCGTCGCGGGTCCACTGCCAGGTGATGCTGTCGCCGATGAATACAGCAGCAGGGCCTTTATGGGATCCGTCCAACTCCGGTGCCGGCGGAGGTGGTAATTCAGGGGTCGTATTCTTTTCTCCGCAAGAGAGCGTCAGGAGCGCCCCAGCGAGGAGAAACAGCCGGAAAATACGTTTCAGCATCGTTTATTTCTTGAGAATCACAAAATGGACATCCCGCGCACGCTCGTGCGTATGGTCATGGCTATCCTTGTTGGGAATGTTCTCGCAAGGGTAATTGACCACGTGGGTGTTGGGGTCGCCTTCGCCCTTGACGCAGAGCGCCGTGGAGCCGCCGCCGTCCATGTTGAGGGCGTACTGCGGATTGAACCACTTCACCAGGAATTTGGTGAGTTGCCTGGCCGACATGCCCGAACTGTAATTGGTCCGGCCGTCGACGACGAGCATGATGAAATGGTTGTTCTCCGTCAAGGCCACGGCGGTGCGGGGATGCAGCACACGCTGGTGCCGTTCGAGATCTTCTCCGTCCAGCGCATTCACCTGGGCGCTGGTCAGCGAATAGTTGCAGAAATTCTCGCCCACGGGCTCGAAATCATTGATCAGCATCGGGGCGCTGGAAATCAGGTTCGGATTACTGCCGGCGATGCTCGTATAATAGCTTCGCTGCAGGGAAACGGCCTCGGCGTACGTCTTCCCCTTGATGCCGGAGATCTTACCGTCGCGCTTGGGAGAGCCTGCGAAGATAATACCGACCCCACGCTCGCCGTTGGAGGTGAAGGCCGCTTCGCTCTTCCAGTTGGGAACCGTCGTCTCACCGATGGTCACCTTGGGAATCTGGAAACGCGTGATCC
>JAEEGI010001054.1_pt1 | contig 70209 bp, 50 predicted proteins | sample 8958751 | NCBI WGS metagenome assembly JAEEGI01 (sample SAMN16246545, study PRJNA631951) | gut metagenome | biome: gut microbiome; feature: rumen; material: KS-attached | host: Bos | place: Iran: Karaj | collected 2018-10
CTGTGGAAGGGCGGGGTCATCGCCAAGACCCAGATCGGCACCTTCTCCATGTTCATGTCCTATGCCCAGGGCATGATGGAGCCGGTGCGCTGGATCGTGGACGCCATCTCCGATCTCATCACCACCCAGGTGAACATCGAACGGCTCACCAAGCTCCTGAATACCAAGCCCGACGTGAACGACAGCGACGAGGTCATGGCCCTCTACGGCGACAGCTTTGAGCCCAAACGCGAGAACTGGGAGCCCATCCGGGGCGACATCCGCTTCGAGGATGTGTCCTTCCAGTACCCGGACGGAGACGAGAAGATCCTGGAGCACTTCAATCTGGACATCCCCTTCGGCACCAATCTGGCCATTGTGGGGGAGACCGGCGCGGGCAAATCCACCCTGGCCAATCTCATCTGCCGCTTCTATGAGCCCACCGAGGGGCGGGTTCTCATCGACGGGCGGGACGCCCGGGAGCGCTCCCAGCTCTGGCTCCACTCCGCCATCGGCTATGTGCTGCAGACGCCCCACCTCTTCTCCGGCACCGTGCGGGAGAACCTGCTTTACGGAAACCCCGACGCCACGGAAGAGGAGATCGACCGGGCGCTGGAGCTGGTGAGCGCCAAGGACGTGGTGGCCAAGCTGGAGAAGGGGTTGGACACCGACGTGGGCGAGGGGGGCGACATGCTCTCCACCGGCGAAAAGCAGCTCATCTCCTTTGCCCGGGCGATCCTGGCCAAGCCCCGGATCCTGGTGCTGGACGAGGCCACCGCCTCCGTGGACACCATCACAGAGCAGAAGATCCAGGCCGCCATCGACACCATCATCCGCGGCCGCACCTCCATCGTCATCGCCCACCGGCTCTCCACCGTGCGCAATGCGGACGTGATCCTGGTGGTGAAGGACGGCAAGATCGTGGAGCAGGGGCGGCACGAGGAGCTGATGGCCGCCCGGGGCGTGTACTATCGGCTCTACACCCGCCAGTACGAGGACGAGGCCACCTACTCCGTGCTGGGGTAAGACGAGTTTTGAGTTTTCAGTTTTGAGCGGACGGGGGATCGCGAAATGCGGTTCCCCGTTTTTCTTTGAGCTTGATACTGATATCTGATAGAAATCTCGGAATCTTTCTCGAACTTTCTATCAGAAATCAGTATGAACGGAAAATAATCCTTGACAAACGGATTTTCTCTGCTATAATAGCCTTTGCCTTAAATGTGGCAGGCCAATGTGGTGCAAACGGCTTTCAATGGAGCTGGAGCACCGGCTATATGCGAGAGTGCTGGAACAGGTAGACAGGCACGTTTGAGGGGCGTGTGTCAACCGACGTGGGAGTTCAAGTCTCCTCTCTCGCACCAAAAAATGACGGGTACCCAACGGGTACCCGTCATTTTTTGGTAGAGGAGGAGACTTGAATCATGTCCGAACATGCCATAGGGCATGTTCGTCCACCAGTTCAAAAACTGGTGGACACATTGATTTTGTTTTCCCGTCCCCCGCAAGGGAAAACAAAATGCAAACAAGTCTCCTCTCTCGCACCGGGAAACGGATTGCCACACCGTAGGGAGGCATGCCCTCATGCCTCCGGGGATAGCCCTCATGCCTCCGGGGATAGATCACACGCAGCGGAGCGATCAGGGGATCGCTCCCTACGGCTCGCAATGACGGGAAAAGCCGTCCCCCGCAAGGGAAAACAAAATGCAAGCAAGTCTCCTCTCTCGTCCGCCCGGCGGGGTTCTTGAAGAAAGCGAAAGAATAGGGTATACTCCTCTTAACAAACAGAAGCTTCGGAGGTGCGCAATGAAACTGTTATTCCTGATCGGGGACGCCGCGGTAGGGAAAATGACCGTTGGCCAGGAGCTGATGAAGATCACCGATCTGCGGCTCTTTCACAACCATATGACCATCGAACCCGTCATCGAGATCTTTGGCAGATTCGACGGGAAAACCAGAGATGAGCTGCGGGAAGTGATTTTTCGGAATTTTGCGGCGTCTGATCGCTACGGGATGATCTTTACCTATATGATGGATTTCGATATGCCGTCGGAATGGGAATATCTGGAGCACGTCAAGTCGATTTTCAAGCCCTACGGAACGGAGTTCTATTATGTTGAGCTCATTGCGCCCCAGGAAATCAGGCTGGAACGAAACGGGACGGAAAACCGGCTGAAAAACAAGGCCTCCAAACGGGATATCGCGGCGTCGAATCGACGTCTGATCGACGACGACAGAAGGCATCGCTGCGTCAGCCGCGAGGGAGAGTTTCCCTATGCGCCCTATCTCAGGATCGACAACGCCGACAAAGAGCCCGACGAGGTTGCCAGGATCATCAAAGAAGCGTTCCAGCTTTGAGGCGATGTCGCTGCTTTCGACAATATTTTGGGGAATAATCACATGGATGATGAGATCAAAAGCGTGTTTTCGCTGTTTTTTGACGGCGCGCCGGCCGCCGCCCGGGAGATCGATACCAGCCGGGGCGACGCTGATTTCAGAGCGACCTTCATCGTGGAAACGGCCGCGGGCGGCAAAGCTGTGATCAAGCTCGCCGACAACGATTTCACCTTCCCCGAGAAGATCGCCGTCTGGCAAAGGACGGTGGAGGAATATCGCAGGCTGGGCTATTTTTGCCCCCGGATCTTCCGGGACAAGTCCGGCGCCTTTCCCCTCGTTGCGTTCCGCGGGCACAGATGCGCGGCCTACGCCGAGGAATTTGCGCCATATCATCCTGTCGGAGACCGGTTTTCGGAGGACTTTGGCCGGAACGAAGCGCTGTATGACAGCTATCTGCGGGACATTTGGCGGATGACGGCCAGGATCGCCGCGCTGCATCTGGACTATACGGCGTATCCCTCGGCCTACTGCCTGTTTGAAACCTTCTGCCCCAGCGACAAGACGGACGAGGTGCTGGAAAACGCCCTGGCCTGGAAGGAAACTGCGGACACGCTGCCCGACGAATACAGAGATCAGGTCGAGCGGATCTGGCGGCTCTGGACGGAGAACAGGGCCGCACTGGAGCCAATGTATCGAAAGCTCCCCGGCTCCGTGTTCCAGGCCGATCTCAATGCCTCCAACATCCTTCTGGATGACGAGGGCAGCTTCGTCGGCGTGTATGATTTCAACCTCTGCGGCAGGGAGGTTTTTCTCAACTACCTGATGCGGGAAAGCAACGGTGTCTCCGGCATTTGCAAGGCCCTGCAGATCGCGTCCGAATACTATCGCTTCTCTCCGCTCGAAAAGGATACGGCGCTGATGCTGTACCGCTGTCTGAAGCCGCTGTGGTACACCAGGGTGGAGGAGCTGAAGAAGGCGGGGGACGATCCCGGCGCGATCAAGACCTGCCTCGACGAGACGGAGCAGGCGCTGACCGCGCCCATCGACTTCGGGGCGTACATGGGCTGAGGGAGCGCTGCGCCGACCGTTGGTCGGCGGCAAAGCGCGTGATCGCGGAGCACAAGATCATTTTGGGGCGGATGCCTCCGCAAAGCGGCGCCGGTATTCGCAAAAAAGAGCTGGAGGTACTTCCATGGCGCTGCGAAAAGAATTGAAAGCGATTGACGCTGCATGTTGGGTCGGCTCCCGCGTCCGCTTCCGGCCGCTGGAGACAGAAGAGGATCTGATCTACGCATGCTATGAATGCCAGCTTACCGACGAGCAGAGGGAGCTGGTGAACCCCGCGTGGTTCTCCATCGGAAGAGCCTATCTGTGCCCGGAGGATAACTATCCCTGCCTCATCTGCAGCGAGCGGGGGGAACCCGTGGGCTTTATCAACCTGGACACATGGCTGGGGGAGGGAGATGCGTATTCCTGGAGCTTTTTCATAGACAAAGGGCAGCAGGGAAAGGGCTACGGGCAAGCCGCGGCAGAGCTGGCAATCCGGCTTTTGAAAGCGGCAGATCCGGAAAAGCCCATCAAGCTGGCCGCGGAGAAAGACAACGAGCGCGCGCAGAGACTGTATGCCTCCCTGGGCTTTCAGCTCCTGCCGGAGCTGGACGGGGACGATCTCGTCTTCGGTCTGTAGGACCCGGGCTGTCAGGAGAAAAAAGATAAAACCGCTGAAACCTTTTTGCGTTTTCAAACGTTATACTGGCAGAGACCCAAAAACTGCGACAAGGAAAGACTGCGAAGGGAGCGCAAAACATGAAAAAACGATTTCGGATCCTGCTGATGGCGCTGCTGTTGGTCTGCTGCCTGATCCTCTCAGGCTGCGGCCAGCTAAAAAACGAAGTCCTGGAAGGGCAGATGTCCGCGATGGTGACGGCTCTGAACAGGGAGGATTATGATGCGTTTCGGGACTTGGTCTATCCCTTTGAGGACAGCGAGATGGCCTTGCGCACGGGCTTTGAGGAGCTTTGCGCCAACTGGGTGCCGATTGAGCCGGAGCAGCTGGAGCTGGTGCAGTATACCGAGAGCAGGAACGCGGAAGGAACTCTGGTTCAGGGAATCTTCCGTCTCCCGCGGAACGATGAATACAACGCCCTCTTGATCGAGTATTGGAAAACCGAGGAGGGGAGCGGGCTTGTCACCTTCCGTATCACCCAGGTTCCGGAGGGGCAGATGAAGGCAACCAAGCTGACATCCAACAGAATCCTCCAATGGGGCTGGTACCTCCTCAACTTGGGCTTCATCATTGTGACCATAGTGGACATCATCCGCAAAAAGCCCTCCAAGTACGGCCTGTATATCGTGATGGCACTGGTCTTCTTCAATCTGCGGATCTTTGTCAACGGGTTCAGCTTTACGCTGTCGATCCCCCTTGGCTCCCTCATATACTGGATCATACGCAGGAAGCTTGTATAAGAGGATGCTTTAGGAACAAGCCGTATCGGCGCCTTTCCCAAACAAGAAAACCACCCAACCGGGTGGCTTTTTTGTGTATTTTGAAAGAATCAGCCCTCGGGCGGCGTTTTGCCGGCCTTGCCGCAGGTGCAGCTCTGCCCGCAGCTTGCGCAGTTGCCGCTGCAGCCGGAGCAGCTGCTGCCGCAGCTACAGCTTCCCTTGGAGCGGATCATTTTTCGCAGGGCGAAGGCCGCGGCCAGCAGGATCACGCCCAGCAGCACCCAGTCGAGAATACCCATGGCCGCGCCCTCTCAGCCCCAGCCCAGCGCCAGGCCGAGCAGCCGCAGCAGCAGGGCGGCGAGCCATGCGATACCGCACTGCCAGAGCACCACGCCCACAGCCCAGCCCCGGCCCAGCTCCCGCCGGATGGAGGCGATGGCCGCCACGCAGGGAGTGTAAAGCAGGCTGAACACCAGCAGGCACCCGGCGGAGAGGGTACTCAGCGCGCCGGCGATCCCGTCCGCAAAGAGGATCTCCAGCACGGAGACCACGCTCTCCTTGGCCATGAAGCCGCTGATGAGGGAGGTGGCGATGCGCCAGTCCCCCAGCCCCAGGGGGGAGAACAGCGGCGCGATCCAGCCGGCCACCAGGGCCAGAATACTGTCATGGGAGTCGGCCACCAGGTTGAAGTGCAGATCGAAGCTCTGCAGGAACCAGACCACGATGGTGGCGATGAGGATGACGGAGAAGGCTCGCTGCAGGAAGTCCTTGGCCTTCTCCCACAGAAGCTGCAGCACGCTCCGGGGACTGGGCAGGCGGTAGTTGGGCAGCTCCATCACGAAGGGGACGGCCTCGCCCTTGAAGAGGGTGTTCTTAAAGAGCAGCGCCACCAGGATCGCAATGAGGATCCCCAGCAGATAGAGCCCCGTCATCACCAGCCAGCCGGCCTTGGCGAAGAAGGCGCTGACGAAGAAGGCGTAGATGGGGAGCTTGGCCGAGCAGCTCATGAAGGGCGTCAGCAGGATGGTCATTTTCCGGTCCCGTTCGCTGGGCAGGGTGCGGGTGGACATGACCGCGGGCACCGTGCAGCCGAAGCCGATGAGCATGGGCACGATGCTGCGCCCCGAGAGGCCGATCTTCCGCAGGAGCTTATCCATGAAGAAGGCCACCCGGGCGATGTAGCCGCTGTCCTCCAGCAGGGAGAGGAAGAAGAACATGACCACGATGATGGGCAGGAAGCTCAATACGCTCCCTACGCCCTCGAAGATGCCGTCGATGATGAGACTGTGGATGGCGGCGTTCACGTTCCCGGCGGTGAGGGCTCCGTCCACCACGCCGGAGAGCCACTCCACCCCCAACTCCAGCAGCTCCTGCAGCCAGGCGCCGATCACCGCGAAGGTCAGGTAAAACACCAGCGCCATGATGCCGATGAAGACAGGCAGCGCCGTGTATTTGCCCGTGAGGATCCGATCCAGCTTCTGAGAGCGCAGATGCTCCCGGGTCTCCCGGGGCTTGCGCACGCACTGACCGCAGACTTTTTCTATGAAGGCGAAGCGCATGTCCGCCATGGCGGCGCTGGGATCCAGCCCCCGCTCCTTTTCCAGCTGGAGCTTGATGTGCTCCAGCATTTCTTTTTCGTTCTCGTCCAGATCCAGCTGCTTGAGGATCAGCTCGTCCCCCTCAATGAGCTTACTGGCCGCAAAGCGCACCGGCAGCCCCACCCGGGCGGCGTGATCCTCGATGAGGTGCACCACCGCGTGCAGGCAGCGGTGCACGGCGCCGCCGGCATCCTCCGCGCCGCAGAAGTCCTGGCGCAGGGGTTTCTCCTGATACCGGGCGATGTGGATCGCGTGCTTCACCAGCTCGTCCACGCCCTGGTTCTTGGCCGCCGAGATGGGCACCACCGGCACCCCCAGCATGGCCTCCATGGCGTTCACGTCCACGGAGCCGCCGTTGCCGCGCATCTCGTCCATCATGTTGAGCGCCACCACCATGGGCACGCCCATCTCCAGCAGCTGCACCGTGAGATAGAGGTTGCGCTGGATGTTGGTGGCGTCCACGATGTTGATGATGGCCCGGGGCTTCTGCTGCAGCACAAAGTCCCGGGAGACCAGCTCCTCGCTGGAGTAGGGGGACATGGAGTAGATGCCCGGCAGGTCGGTGATGAGGGTCTTGGGATAGCCGCGGATGACGCCGTCCTTCCGATCCACGGTGACGCCGGGGAAGTTGCCCACGTGCTGGTTGGAGCCGGTGAGCTGGTTAAAGAGGGTGGTCTTGCCGCTGTTCTGGTTGCCCACCAGGGCGAAGGTCAGCGTCTCCGTCTCCGGCAGGGGATCGCCGGTGCCCTTGGGGTGGAACTTGCCCTCCTCGCCAAGGCCGGGGTGAAAGCTCTCCCGCTGGCGCTGCTCCTCTCCGGCCTCGTCTGTCGGGGCGTTTATCAGCTCGGCCTGGATCTTTTCCGCGTCCTGGAGGCGCAGGGTCAGCTCATAGCCGTGGATGCGCAGCTCCATGGGGTCGCCCATGGGCGCCAGCTTCACCACGGTGAAGGCCGCGCCGGGGATCACGCCCATATCCAGAAAATGCTGCCGCAGGGCGCCCTCGCCCCCTACGGAAAGAATACGCCCGCTTTGCCCGGGCTTGCAGTCTCGAATGGTCATAACGACCTCCCACATATTTCGTGTGATAATCCTGTTAGCGAACGTAATTTACCACAGATCCGAGGAAACTGCAAGACACTCCGCAACGCCTTGGGGCGGAATTCGACATGCCGGGAGAAAAAAGTGGCGGCGGCGAAGAAACTGTGCTATACTGTTCGGGAATTTTCAAGAATAAGGAGCCGAAATGAACGAAATCATTGCCATCCTGGCCGAGGAGCTGAACACCCGGCCGGAGTATATCGAGAATGTGATCCGCCTGCTGGACGAGGGCAACACCATCCCCTTCATCGCCCGCTACCGCAAGGAGCAGCACGGCGCCATGGACGATACCGCCCTGCGCACCCTGGAGACCAGACTGCAGTATCTGCGGGGCCTGCAGGAGCGGCGGGAGACGGTGCTCTCCGCCATCGAGGAGCAGGGAAAGCTCACCGAGGAGCTGCGCCGGGCCATCGCCGGGGCAAAGACCATGGCGGAGCTGGAGGATCTCTACCGCCCCTATAAGCCCAAGCGCCGCACCCGCGCCACCGTGGCGAAGGAGAAGGGGCTGGAGCCCCTGGCGGAGCTGCTGTATCGCCAGGCGCGGGACTGCCCGGCGCCGGAGGAAGCAGCAAAGGATTATGTAAACCAGGAGAAGGGCGTCAATACCGTGGAGGAGGCCCTGGCCGGCGCTTCCGACATCATTGCCGAGCAGATCAGCGACGACGCGGCGCTCCGCAAGCGCCTGCGGGAGCAGCTCGGCCGGGAAGGGCGGCTCAAGTCCCAGGCCGCCACCGAGGAGGACTCAGTCTACCGGCTGTACTATGACTTCTCCCAGCCTATCTCCCGCCTGCAGGGCTACCAGATCCTGGCGCTGAACCGGGGGGAGAAGGAGAAGCTGCTGAAGGTCGCGGTGGAGCTGGATCATGACAGAGCTATGTCCACCGTGTACCGCCAGGTGGTGATGCCCGGCACGAAGGCGATGGATTTCATCAAGGCCGCCGCGCTGGACGCCTATGACCGGCTGCTCTTCCCCTCCCTGGAGCGGGAGGCGCGCAGCGAACTCACGGACAGCGCCAACACCGGCGCCATCGGCCAGTTTGCGCTGAACCTGCGGCCGCTGCTGATGCAGCCGCCGGTGAAGGGCAAGGTCACCATGGGTCTGGATCCCGGCTACCGCATGGGCTGCAAGGTGGCGGTGGTGGACGGCACCGGCCGGGTGCTGGACACGGCGGTGGTCTATCCCACCTACGGCGAGCGGCAGAAGCGGGAGGCCATCCAGAAGCTCTCCGGCCTGTGCCGCAAGTGGGGCGTGGAGCACATCGCCATCGGCAACGGCACCGCCAGCCGGGAGACCGAGCAGATGGCGGTGGAGCTGATCCACCAGGAGAACGAGCGGGGCGCAAGCCTCAGCTACATGATCGTCTCCGAGGCGGGCGCCTCGGTCTACTCCGCCAGTCCCCTGGGGGCGGAGGAGTTTCCCCAGTTTGACGTGAACCTGCGCTCGGCGGTGTCCATCGCCCGCCGGCTCCAGGATCCCCTGGCGGAGCTGGTGAAGATCGAGCCCAAGGCCATCGGCGTGGGGCAGTATCAGCACGACATGCCCGAAAAGGAGCTGGACGCCGCCCTGGACGCGGTGGTGGAGGACTGCGTCAACGCCGTGGGCGTGGACGTGAACACCGCCTCGCCCTCCCTGCTGCGGCGGGTCTCCGGCCTTACGGCGGCCACGGCGAAGAACCTGGTGACCTATCGGGAGGAAAACGGCGCCTTCGCCAATCGCAGCCAGATCAAAAAGGTGCCGAAGCTGGGGCCCAAGGCCTTCCAGCAGTGCGCGGGCTTCCTGCGGGTACCGGAGAGCAAAAATGTGCTGGACAACACCGCCGTGCACCCGGAGTCCTATGCCGCGGCGGAGGGCCTGCTGGAGCTTACGGGCTACACCCTGGCCGACGTGAAGAAGGGCGCCATCCGGGAGCTGCCCGAGCGCCTGAAGGCCTATGGCCGGGAAAAGGCGGCCGCAGAGCTGGGCATCGGCCTGCCGACGCTGAACGACGTGGTCTCGGAGCTTCTGAAGCCCGGCCGGGACATCCGGGACAGCCTGCCGAAGCCCATCTTGCGCACGGACGTGCTCTCCATCTCTGACCTGAAGCCCGGCATGAAGCTCACCGGCACGGTGCGCAACGTCATCGACTTCGGCGCTTTCGTGGACATCGGCGTGCATCAGGACGGCCTGGTGCACATCTCCGAGATCGCAGAGCGCCGGGTGAAGCACCCCTCGGAGGTCCTGACCGTGGGGGACGTGGTGCAGGTGGTCGTCCTGGACGTGGACGAGAAGAAAAAGCGCATCAGCCTCTCCATCAAGCAGGCAAAGTGAAGAAAACGCAGGCGGAAGGGCGCCTGCGTTTTCTTCGTTGCCAAGCGGGGCGAGGCATGATATAATAACAATTCAGAATAAAAACGAAGGCAGGGATTTGCTTATGCATACAAGAGAGAATACCCGGCAGATCACGGTGGGCGGGCTGAAAATCGGCGGGGGAGCCCCCGTCACGGTCCAGTCCATGTGCAACACCAAGACCTGGGACGTGGAGGCCACCGTGCAGCAGATCAAGGAGCTGCGCGCCGCGGGCTGCGAGATCGTGCGTCTCGCCATCCCCGACGAGCGGGCGGCCCTGGCCATCGACAAAATCAAGGCACAGGTGGACGTGCCCCTGGTGGCGGACATCCACTTTGACTACCGCCTGGCGCTGCTGGCGGCGGAGCGGGGGATCGATAAGATCCGCATCAACCCCGGCAACATCGGCGGGGCGGAGAACGTGCGCAAGGTGGCGGAGGCCTGCAGACAGAGGCAGATCCCCATCCGCATCGGCGTGAACGCCGGGAGCCTGGAAAAGCCCTTGCTGGAAAAGTACGGCCACCCCTGCCCGGAGGCCATGGTGGAGAGCGCCCGGGGCCATGTGGAGCTGCTGACCCGCTTTGGTTTTGAGGACATCGCCCTGAGCCTCAAATCCTCCACCGTGCCCCTCACCATCGCGGCCTACCGTATGGCGGCGGAGGTTTTCCCCTATCCGCTGCACCTGGGCGTCACCGAGACGGGCACCGAGTGGAACGGCACCATCCAGTCCGCCGTGGGCATCGGCACCCTGCTCTCCGAGGGCATTGGGGACACCATCCGCGTCTCCCTCACCGCAGACCCGGTGAAGGAGGTCACGGCGGGCATCGCCATCCTGAAGGCCGCCGGCCTGCGGAAGGGCGGCGTCAAATTCGTCTCCTGCCCCACCTGCGGGCGGACGGAGATCGACCTCATCGGCCTGGCCGAGCGGGTGGAGCCCCTGGTGCGGAATCTGGATAAGGACATCACCGTGGCCGTCATGGGCTGCGTGGTGAACGGCCCCGGAGAAGCCCGGGAGGCCGATTTCGGCATCGCCGGCGGCAAGGACAAGGGCCTGCTGTTTAAAAAAGGTCAGGTCGTCGGCACCTATGACTATGACCAGCTGCTGGATCGGCTGATGGAACTGATCCAAAGTGAAGCGTAGACCTGTCATTGCGAACCAGTGACCGTGTCACTGGTGTGGCAATCCGTATCTTCCGTCTCCTCAAAAAGAAAAACGGATTGCCACGTCACCAGTCTGCGGACTGGTTCCTCGCAATGACAGCCCAACATCAACATCAACTATCATTGCTTACGGAGTAACCCCCATGTCTGATTTTACCCCATTTTTGACCATATTCCCCGGCTGCGCGGATCTCAGAAGCATGGCGGGCGGGCTGGACAAGGCCTTCGTCACCGACGTGCAGATCGACCTGCAGGAGCGGAGCATGACCGTCTCCGCCCGCTTCGCCGCCATGCCCTCAATGGTTGACATAACTACATTAACTGAGCGGCTCAAGCAGGACTACGCCCTGGAGGGCGTGGGCATTGAGCCGGACTATCCCCGCACGGTGAAGGCCAGCACCGCCGCCATGGCGCCCGGCCCCGCCGGCTCCTCCGTACCGCACGGCGACGTGCTCTTCGGCCGGGCCATCAAGCAAAAGAGCGTCCCCATGAGCACCCTGAACCTGGAATCCGGGCGGGTGACTGTAGAGGGCGACGTGGTGGCCGTCTCCAGCCGCACCACCAAAAACGGCGGCGCCGTGCTGGGCTTCGACCTCACCGACCGCACCAACTCCGTGCGGGTGTCCCGCTTCCTGCGCTCGGAGGACGACCACAGCATCATCGACGCCGTCGCCCCCGGGGATCACCTGATCGTCCAGGGCGAGATCGTCTGGTCCAAATACGACGACGATATGATCCTGGAGCCCCGGAATATCATGAAGGGCAAGAAGTTCGTCCGCCCGGACAACGCCCCGGAAAAGCGGGTGGAGCTGCACATGCACACCCGCTTCTCCGCGCTGGATGCCCTCACCGACCCCGCCGCCATCGTCAAGCGCGCGGCCTACTGGGGCATGCCCGCCATCGCCGTGACGGATCACGGCGTGGCCCAGGCCTTCCCGGACATGTGGAAGGCGGGAAAAAAGCACGGCGTCAAGATCATCTACGGCATGGAGGCTTATTATTATAACGATATGGACGGCAACTCCGCCGTCATGGGCAAGTCCAAGCTCCCGCTGGACACGGAGTTCGTGGCCTTCGATATCGAGACCACCGGCCTTAACGCCAAAGATGACCGCATGACCGAGATCGGCGCGGTGATCTTCTCCGGGGGCGAGATCAAGGAGACCTTCAACACCTTCGTAAACCCCCACATGCCCATCCCGGCCAACATCGTGGAGCTCACCGGCATCAAGGACAGCGACGTGGCCGACGCGCCGGAGGAGAAGGAGGCCATGGAGGCCTTCCTGCGCTTTGCCGGGGATCGGCCCCTCATCGCCCACAACGCCCACTTCGACGTGGGCTTCATGACCGCGGCCTGCCTGCGGCAGGGGATCCGCTTCTCCCCGGTGTTTCTGGACACCCTGGCCCTCAGCCAGGCCTTGCTGCCGGAGCTGAAGCGCTTCAAGCTGGACATCGTCTCCAACCACCTGCAGCTGCCCCAATTCAACCACCACCGCGCCTCGGACGACGCCATGGTGGTGGCCCGGATCATGGACAAGTTCCTGCCCATGCTGCGCCAGCAGGGTGCCAAGACCGTGGACGACATCGAGACGGTGTACCACACCCTGCGCCGCACCGACGTGGCCAAGACCTACCACATGGTGCTGCTGGTGAAGAACCGGAAGGGGCTCAAGAACCTCTACGAGATGATCAGCCAGTCCTACCTGAAGTACTACCACCGCACCCCCAACATCCCCAAGAGCCTGCTGCAGCAGCACCGGGAGGGGATCCTGGTGGGCTCGGCCTGCGGGATGGGCGAGCTCTACGGCGCGGTGATGCGGGGCGAGCCGGAGAAGGAGCTCAAGAAGATCGCCGCCCTCTATGACTATCTGGAGATCCAGCCCATCTGCAATAACGGCTTTCTCGTGGACAACGGCCGTGTCAAGGACGTGACCGTGCTGCAGGACTATAACCGCACCATCCTGGAGCTGGGGCGGAAGCTGAATAAACCCGTCATTGCCGCCAGCGACGTGCATTTTCTTGACCCGGAGGACGAGCAGTACCGCAAGATCCTCCAGGCCGCGAAGAAGTTCTCCGACGCGGACCGGGACTGCCCCATCTTCTTCCGCAACACCGAGGAGATGCTGGCAGAGTTCCAGTACCTGGGGGAGGAGACCGCCAAAGAGGTGGTCATCACCAACACCCGCGCCATTGCCGATCAGGTGGAGGAGATCGAGCTGCTGCCCAAGGAGCTCTTCCCGCCCCGGATCGAGAACTCCGCCCAGCAGCTAAGGGATCTGGTCTACGGCAAGATGCACCGCATCTACGGCGAAAACCCGCCGGAGATCGTCCAGAGCCGGGTGGACACGGAGCTCAACACCATCCTGGATCACAACTACGACGTCATTTACATGTCCGCCCAGAAGCTGGTGCAGAACTCCCTGGAGCACGGCTACCTGGTGGGCAGCCGAGGGAGCGTGGGCTCCTCCATCGTGGCCTACATGTCCGGCATCACGGAGGTCAACTCCCTCCCGCCCCACTATGTCTGCCCCAAGTGCTGCCACTCGGAGTTCATCACAGACGGCAGCTACGGCTGCGGAGCGGACATGCCAGAGAAGGACTGCCCCGCATGCGGCACGCGCATGAACCGGGAGGGCTTTGACATTCCCTTCGAGACCTTCCTGGGCTTCCCCGGCAACGAGAAGACCCCCGATATCGACCTGAACTTCTCCGGCGAGTACCAGGCCAAGGCCCACAAGTACACCGAGGTGCTCTTCGGCTCGGACCACGTCTTCCGCGCCGGCACCATCGGCACCCTGGCGGAAAAGACCGCCTACGGCTATGTGAAGAAGTACCTGGAGGAGCGGGGCATCCAGGCCACCAAGGCGGAGGAGAACCGCCTGGCCCTGGGGCTGGTGGGCATCAAACGCACCACCGGCCAGCACCCCGGCGGCCTGGTGGTCATCCCCCAGGACATGGACGTGACGGATTTCTGCCCCGTCCAGCACCCGGCGGACGACCCCAACAGCGACATCATCACCACCCATTTTGAATACCACTGCATGGAGGCAAACCTTCTGAAGCTGGACGAGCTGGGCCACGATGACCCCACCATGATCCGCATGATGGAGGACATGACCGGCGTAGACGCCAAGCAAATCTCCCTGTCCGACCCGGAGACCATGTCCATCTTCACGAGCCCCGCGGCTCTCGGTCTGCCCGACGATGACCCCATCATCGGCAAGACCGGCTCCATCGGCGTGCCGGAGTTCGGCACACCCTTCACCCGTCAGATGCTGGTGGACACCCAGCCCCACGCCTTCGATACCCTGGTGCGACTCTCCGGCTTCTCCCACGGCACGGACGTGTGGGCGGGCAACATCCACGATCTGATCGTAAACGGCGTGGCCGACGTAAACGAGACCATCGGCTGCCGGGACGATATTATGATCTACCTCATCCAAAAGGGCATGGCCCCGGCGCTGGCCTTCAAGACCATGGAGGCGGTGCGCAAGGGCAAGGTCAAGAAGAGCGGCGAGTTTCCCGGGGACGCCGAGGAGCAGATGAAGGCCATGGGCGTGCCGGACTGGTGGATCGAATCCGCCCGGAAGATCGCCTATCTGTTCCCCAAGGCTCACGCGGTGGCCTATGTCATGATGGCCTTCCGCATCGCCTGGTTCAAGGTGCACAAGCCCATCGCTTTCTACAGCGCCTATTTCTACCGCCGCAGCCAGAAGGGCGGCTTTGACGCCGGCATGATGTGCACCGGCACCGACGCCGTGCGCCGGAAGATCAACGACATGCACCGCCGCAGCGACCTCACCGCCAACGAAGAGGATCTGCTGGTGACCCTGGAGGCGGTGTACGAGTTCAACATGCGGGGCTTCTCTTTCGCGCCCATCGACCTCTACCAGTCCGATGCCTTCAAGTTCCTCCCGGTAGGGGAGAAGCAGCTGCGCCCGCCCTTTGTGTCGGTGGCGGGGCTGGGTGAGACCGCGGCGGAGGATCTGGCGCGGGTCGGCCGGGAGGGGCGGCAGTTTATCTCCATCGAGGAGCTCTCCGCCGCCTGCCCCAAGGTCAGCCAGACCCACCTGGAGACCCTGAAGGCCATGGGCGCCCTGGGCGACATGCCGGACTCCAGCCAGATCAGCCTTTTCGAGTTTTGAGTTTTGAGGAAACGGAGGACGCGACTTATGAAAATCACATTTCTCGGCGCGGCGCATGAGGTCACCGGCAGCTGCACGCTCATCGAGGTGGGCGACAAAAAGGGCCTGGTGGACTGCGGCATGGAGCAGGGGAAGGATCTCTTCGAAAACGTCCCCCTGCCGATCCCGGCTTCCCAGCTGGACTTTGTGCTGCTGACCCACGCCCACATCGACCACGCGGGCAAGCTCCCGCTCTTATACAAGCAGGGCTTCCGCGGCCCCATCTACGCCACCGCCGCCACCTGCTCCCTCTGCGACATCATGCTGCGCGACTGCGCCAACATCCAGATGAGCGAGGCCGAGTACAAAAACCGCAAGGGACAGCGCAGCGGCGCGCCTCATGAGGAGCCCCTCTACGACCTGGACGACGCCATCGGCGCCATCGGTCTGCTGCGCCCCTGCGACTACGGCCGGGTGCTCCAGGTGAACGACTGCGTCTCCCTGCGCATGACGGACGTGGGGCACCTGCTGGGCTCCGCCGCCATCGAAGTCTGGCTCCGGGAGCGGGGCGAGACGCGGAAGATCACCTTCTCTGGCGACGTGGGCAACCTGAGCCAGCCCATCCTGCGGGACCCCCAGTTCGTGGAGGACACCGAGTATCTGGTGATCGAATCCACCTACGGCGACCGGCTGCACACCGAGGAGCGGGTGGACTATGTGCAGGAGCTGGCAGAGCGCATCCAGGCCACCCTGGATCGGGGCGGCAATATGGTCATCCCCTCCTTCGCCGTGGGCCGCACCCAGGAGATGCTCTATTTCATCCGGGAGATCAAGGAGCGGGGCCTGGTCACCGGCCACGGGGACTTCCCGGTCTATGTGGACAGCCCCCTGGCCATCGAGGCCACCTCCGTCTTCCTCCAGTGCGACACCCAGTTCCTGGACGAGGAGATGCAGCGGCTCATCCGCGCGGGCGTAAACCCCATCGTCTTCCCCGGCCTGGAGCTCACGGTCAGCGACCTGGAATCCAAGGCCATCAATGACGACAAGACCCCCAAGGTCATCCTCTCCGCCTCCGGCATGTGTGACGCGGGGCGGGTGCGGCATCATCTCAAGCACAACCTCTGGCGGCCGGAGAGCACGGTGCTCTTCGTGGGCTACCAGGCCGTGGGTACCCTGGGCCGCATCCTGGTGGACGGGGTGAAGAGCGTGAAGCTCTTTGGCGAGGAGGTGCAGGTGCGCGCCCGGATCGACACCCTCCCCGGCGTCAGCGGCCACGCGGATAAAGACGGCCTGCTTCGCTGGCTCGCGGGCTTCCGGGAGAAGCCGAAGATGGTTTTTGTCAACCACGGCGACCCGGAAGCGGCGGAGGCCTTTACCAAATGCCTCAGCGAGGAGCGGGGTTATCAGGCCTTTGCCCCCTACAGCGGCACGGAGTTTGACCTGCTCTCGGGGCAGTTTATCCGGATCACCGAGGGCGTCCCGGTGGAGAAGAAGAGCGGCCAGACGCGCAAGGTCAGCCCCGCCTTCACCCGGCTCATCGCCGCGGCGGAGCGGCTGCTGGCGGCCTGCCGCAGGCTGGAGGGTCACGCCAACAAGGAGCTGGCCGGCCACGCCGATCGGATCGAAAAGCTGGCCGAGCGGGTGGAAAAGGACATTTGAGAAAATACAAAACGGCAACAAAATAATGAAAAAACGGCTGGATTCCGGGGGATCCGGCCGTTCTTCACAATTTTTCATAATTCTCTCGGTTGACATAATTTTATTGCCGTGATAGTATAAATTGACAAAGAATCTCAGGGGTGAGAACATGAGCAACTTGGAGTTTCATCCGGAACGCGCCATCGGCGAGGGGCTGCTGCGCCTGGACAAGCAGGAGCTGCTGCAGTTTGTCTCCCGGCTCTGCCTGCATTTGAAGGCGGAGGTGGGCTCCCGCGCCTATCGGGGCGGCATTTTCCCGGAGAATATATGTGTGAATGACCAGGGCGAGTATGCCATCGGCCCGGCAAAGCTGGAAAAGTGGTCGGGGCAGGAGCTGGAGTTTGTGGCGCCGGAGCTCTACTGGCACGGCGAGAGCAGCCCCGCCTCCGACGTCTACTCGCTGGCGCTGCTCATTTACTACGGCCTGGGCGAGGGGAAGCTGCCCTTTGAGACGGTGACCTCCAGCGGCCAGCTGGCCCGCATGAGCGGCAAGACCCTCCCCGCGCCCAAGAGCGCCGGCAAGCGCCTGGCGGAGGTGCTGGAGAAGGCCACCGCCTTCAAGGCCTCCGAGCGCTATCAGAGTCCGGAGGAGCTGCAGATCATGCTGGAGAGCTGCATGGACAACAAGTATCTGGGCGGCGCCTCCGGGGCGGAGACTGTGTTCAAAAAGGACTCGGAGCAGCTCAGCGACATCGAGCGCATGATGGTGGACATCATCGAGCGGGGCGAGGAGGAGAAGGACGCGCCGGAGGAGCCGGAAGCGCCCGACCCCAGCCTCAGCGTGGAGGAGATCGCGGGACTTGAAAAGCCGGAGCCGGTGCTCCAGGAGCCGGAGGACGTCAGCGCCATGGTGGAGGAGTTCTTCGGCAGTCTCAGCGAGCAGAAGCCGGAGGAGCCGGAGGCGAGCCTGCCGGAGGAGCCGGAGGACGTCCGGGTCTATGAGCCCAGCCGTGAGCGCAAGGATCGCCAGCCCATCCCCATCCTGACAGAGGAGAAGTACCCGGAGCTGGCGCCGGTGGTGCTGCCCCAGCAGCCCCGGCCGGTGCGCGTCCGGCCCCAGCAGCAGCCCGAGAGCACTCCCCAGGAGACGGCGGAGCAGGCGGTGAAAAAACGCCGCAATCTGCGCCCCCTGGCGGTGGTGCTGATCCTGTGCCTGTCCCTGGTGGCGGGGGCGCTGGCGGTGAACCTCTTCTGGCCGCGGAGCGATCGGGCCACCCAGATCAATCCCACCCCGGATCCCCAGAGCCTCTATGAGCAGCAGCCGGATCCCCAGGAGCAGCCCGGGGAGACTGAGCAGACCCCCCAGGTGGTGGAGGTGCCCGACCCGGTGCCGGCACAGCCCCGCTACACCGTGGTGCGCTCCGACAGCACCTGGCTGCAGGCGCAAGCGGCCTGCCGGGAGCAGGGCGGGTATCTGGCGGTGATCACCAGCCGGCAGGAGCTGGACGAGGTCACAGCCCTGGCCGAGCAGCAGGGGATCCTCCATCTCTGGATCGGCTGCCACCGGGAGGGCGACATCCTTGTCTGGGAAAACGGCGAGCCGGTGGAGTTCCTGCTCTGGGCGGAGGGGGAACCCTCCTATGAGTGGGACGGCGTGGCCGAGGACTATATCATGCTGGACTACGAGGACGGCGCCTGGGTCTATAACGACAACAGCAACGATCCCGTCTCCCTCTATCCCAACCGTTACAGCGGCAATATGGGCTATGTGCTGGAGATCGGAAACTAAAGCTAAAAAGCGCACGGACGGCGGTCGAGGAAAAGACCGCCGTCCGTTTTTGCGCCTTTTCAGCCGGAATAACAGAAAAAGTGCATCTATCACGACAAAAGGGAAACTTTTGTGCAAACAGCACAAATTTGCCAAGAGATTAACAGGCTTGTTACAAACTTGTCTAGGAAAAGCGCTGTTTTTTGGCCTCCGTCTTGTAGACAATTTGCGACGAATTGTGGTAGAATGCAAAACGTATGAATTTTTAACGAGGTGAAGCTTATGTCCCACACGTTTAAAGGCGGCGTTCATCCAAATTACATGAAGCGGCCGGATATTCCGGTCTCTGTGATTGCGCCGCCGCCTCAGGTCGTGATCCCCCTGATCCAACATATCGGCGCGCCCTGCAAGCCCCTGGTGCAGAAGGGCGATCTGGTGAAGATGGGTCAGAAAATCGGCGAAAGCCCCGCCCCTGTCTCCGCCCCGGTGCACGCCTCCGTGTCCGGCAAGGTGGTGGCGGTGGAGCCTCGCCCCCATCCCCTGGGGGATATGATCATGTCTGTCGTCATTGAGAACGACGGGCTGGATACCCCCGATTTTATGGAGCCTCTGACGGAGGAGCAGCTCAAGGATCAGGACGCGATCCTTGCGCGCATCCGCGAAGCCGGCGTGGTCGGCATGGGCGGCGCCATGTTCCCCACCGCTTTCAAAATCAGCGGCGGCATCGGCAAGGTGGATAAGCTCATTATCAACGGCGCCGAGTGCGAGCCCTACCTGAACGGCGACCATCTGACCATGCTGAACTTCCCCGAGCAGCTTCTGAAGGGCATCGAGCTGGTTCGCATCGCCAGCGGCGTGGAGAAAGCCTACTACGGCATCGAGGTGAACAAGCAGGACGCCATCGACCTTCTGAACTCCCTCCATCCCGAGAAGTACGGCATCGAGATCGTGCCCGAGAAGGTCAAGTACCCCCAGGGCGGCGAGAAGATGCAGGTCAAGGCCGTCACCGGCCGCGAGGTCAAGCCCGGCGGCCTGCCCTCCGGCGTGGGCGCGAACGTGGTCTCCACCCGCACCTGCTACGCCATCTACCAGGCCTGCTACGAGGGCAAGCCCGTCATCGAGCGCATCGTCACCGTGGCCGGCAGCGCCCTGAAGGAGACCGTGAACGGCCTCACCCGCGTGGGCACCCCCTTCGGCTATCTGGCCGAGCAGTGCGGCGGCTTCGTGAAGACGCCCCGCAAGATCGTCCTGGGCGGCCCCATGATGGGCATCTGCGCCACCAGCTTTGACGCGCCCACCATCAAGGGCACCTCCGGCGTCCTGTTCTTCACCGAGGAGGAGGATCGCCATGTGGAGGAGCCCACCTGCATCCGCTGCGGCAAGTGCATCACCGTCTGTCCCATGAAGCTGGAGCCGGTGTTCATGTACATGCACTATTCCAAGGGCGATTATGAGAATCTGGAGAAATACCATGTGATGGACTGCTTCGAGTGCGGCAGCTGCTCCTTCAACTGCCCCGCCCGCATGCCCCTGACCCACGCCTTTAAGACCGCGAAGCTGATGCTCCAGTCCAAGGCCGCCAAGGAGAAGGCAAAGGCGGAAGCCGCAAAGGAGGCGAAGAAATGAACGAGAAGAAAGAACGCATCATTCTTGATGTAGCCTATCAGCCCCAGGTGCGCACCCGTACCGATACCCGCCGCCTGATGCTGAACGTGATCCTGGCGCTGCTGCCCGCCGTGGGCGTGGCCGTATGGCAGTTCGGCCTGAACACCCTGGTGGTCATCGCCGCCTCCGTGCTCTCCGCCGTGTTTTTCGAGTGGGCGATGCGCAAGCTCCGCAAGCAGTCCAACACCATCGGCGATCTCTCCGCCGTGGTCACGGGCCTGCTGCTGGCGCTGACCCTGTCTCCCTTCGTGCCCTGGTGGGTGCCCGTCATCGGCAGCTTCTTCGCCATCGTGGTGGTCAAGCAGCTCTACGGCGGCATCGGCAAGAACTTCCTGAACCCTGCCCTGGCAGGCCGCGCCTTCCTGCTGGCCTCCTACACCACCCTCATGGCGACCTTCAACACCCCCGCCCATACCGGCAGTGCGACCATCGACGCCATCACCACCGCCACCCCCCTGAACCTGATGAAAAACGGCGGCGAGATGGTCTATTCCCTGAAGGATATGTTCCTGGGCCTGATCCCCGGCGCCATGGGCGAGATCAGCGCTCTGGCGCTGCTGATCGGCGGAGTGTACTTAATTCTGCGCAAGGTGATCTCCTGGCGCATCCCCGTGTCCTACATCGGCACCGTCGCCCTGCTGACGCTGATCTTCGGCGGCGCGGGCATGAGCCGTGTGGACTTCATGCTCTACAACGTTCTGGGCGGCGGCCTGATGCTTGGCGCCTTCTTCATGGCCACCGACTATGCCACCAGCCCCGTGACCCTCAAGGGCCAGCTGCTCTATGGCGCGGGCTGCGGCGCCATCACCGTTCTGATCCGCTACTTCGGCAGCAACGCCGAGGGCGTGAGCTACGCTATCCTGCTGATGAACCTGTGCGCCTGGGCCATTGACAAGGGCTTCCACCGCCACCAGTTCGGCGTCAGCAAGGAGGACATCGCAGAGGAGAAGGCCGCAAAGAAGGCAGAGAAGAAGGCTGCAAAGGAGGCTGCGAAATGAATAAGATTTTGAAGCTCGCCCTTGTGCTGTTTCTGATCTGCGCCATCGTGGCCGGCATTCTCGGCGTGGTGGATCTCGTCACCCGGGATCGCATCAAAGAATACCAGACCAACAAGACCAACAGGGCCAGAGCCGCCGTGCTGGAGGTAAAGGTCCCCGAGGGCGAGGAGCAGTATGTTGACATCGACCTGAAGGCGCTGAATATCCCCACCACCGTCACCGCCAACGGCCAGGATGTGGAGATCCTCTCCGCTGCCCAGGCCGCGGACGGTTCCGGTTATGTGGTGGAGACCAAGTTCTCCGGCGCCCAGGGCAGCATCGTGATGATCGTGGGTGTGAGCAATGACTTCACCTGCACCGGCATCTCCATCACCCAGCATTCCGAAACCCCGGGCCTCGGCGCCGTCGCCGCCGGCGACACCCAGAAGGGCCGCGACTTCCGCGCCTCCTTTGAGGGCGTGGACGGGAGCGTCCAGCTCAAGGATATCGACGCCATGTCCGGCGCCACCATCACCTCCAAGGGCGTGACTGCCGCAACCGCCGCCGCGATCCAGTTCGTGGAAGCCATGGTGGCTGCGAAGTAAGGAGGAAATGCCATGAATTTTAAGAGACAACTCAAAGAGGGCGTTATCACCAATAACCCCATCCTGGTTCAGCAACTGGGCATGTGCGCCACCATGGCCATCACCACCTCGCTTTTCAACGGCCTGGGCATGGGCCTCTCGGTGCTCATCATCCTGACCTGCTGCAACGTGGCGGTCTCCGCCGTGCGTAAATTCATTCCGGACGAGATCCGTCTGGCCATCTTCGTGGTCATCATCGCGGGCTTCGTCACCATCGTGGACCTGCTGCTGCAGGCCTTCATCCCCGCGCTCAGCGAATCTCTGGGCGTGTTCATCCCGCTGATCGTCGTCAACTGCATCATCATCGGCCGCGCCGAGGCCTTCTGTCAGAAGAACCCCATCGGCCCCTCCTTTGTGGACGGCATCACCCAGGGCCTGGGCTACACTGTGGTGCTGGTGGTCATGTGCGTGATCCGCGAGCTACTGGGCAGCGGCCGCTTCGGCGGCGGCCTCATCGACCTGGCCAAGGGCATCACCCTGGACGGCACCGGTGAGGGCATTCAGATCTTCAGCTCCGACTTTGGCGCCTCCATCCTGACCCTGCCTGTGGGCGGCTTCCTCACCCTGGGCTTCCTCTTCGCCGCCATGCAGGCCGCGCTGAAGAAGGCCGCCAAGAAGAAAGAAGCGGCTGCAAAGAATACGGAAAAGGAGGATGAAGCGGCATGAGCGTGACCAAGTATCTGGAGATCGCCATCGGCGCGATCCTGATCAACAACTTCATTTTCTCCCAGTTCCTGGGCTGCTGCCCCTTCCTGGGCTGCTCCAGCAAGGTGGAGACGGCTACCGGCATGGGCCTGGCCGTCGTGTTCGTCATGGGCCTGGCCTCCGCCATCTGCTATGTGGTCTATGATTTCCTGCTCGTCCCCCTGGGGTTGGAGTTTTTGAAGACCCTGGCCTTCATCCTGGTCATCGCCGCCCTGGTGCAGTTTGTGGAGATGTTCCTGAAAAAGGCCGTCCCCAGCCTGTACTCCGCCCTGGGCATCTACCTGCCCCTGATCACCACCAACTGCGCGGTGCTGGGCGTGGTGCTGCTGAACGTGCAGAACAGCTACAACTTCCTGGGCTCCGTGATCTACGGCATCACCGGTGGCTTGGGCTTCATGCTGGCCATCGTGCTCTTTGCCAGCGTGCGCGAGCGCATCGCCTACGCCGATTATCCCGAGTGCTTTGAGGGCTTCCCCATCTGCCTGGTTTCTGCGGGTCTGGTGGCGCTGGCCTTCATGGGCTTCAGCGGGATGCAGATCTTCTAAGGAGGTAAGGATATGACGATACTCTATTCCGTTCTCGTCCTCGGCGCCCTGGGCGCCGCCTTCGGCGCGCTGCTGGCCTTCGCCTCCAAGATCTTCCATGTGGAAGTGGATCCCCGTCAGGCCGCTGTCCGGGACGCCCTGGCCGGCGCCAACTGCGGCGGCTGCGGCTACCCCGGCTGCGACGGCTACGCCGCCGCTGTGGCCAAGGGCGAAGCGCCCTGCAACAAGTGCGTGGCCGGCGGCGCGGCGACTGCCGCGAAGCTGGCGGAGATCATGGGCGTGGCCACCTCCGATGCGGAGAAGCAGGTCGCCTTCGTGCCCTGCTCCGGCTGCACCGATACCGCCGAGCTCCGCTTCAACTACACCGGCCCCGAGGATTGCCGCGCCGCCATGCTCTTCGGCGGCAAGAGCAACAAGCTCTGCACCTTTGCCTGCATCGGCATGGGCAACTGCGCCAAGGCCTGTAAGTTCGACGCCATGCATGTCGTGAACGGCGTCGCCCAGGTGGATCGCTCCAAGTGTGTGGGCTGCGGCGCCTGTGTGGACGCCTGCCCCAAGGACATCGTGAAGCTGATCCCCGAGAAGCAGAAGATCATGGTCGCCTGCCGCAACCAGGACAAGGGCGCCCAGGTCATGAAGATCTGCAAGGTGGGCTGCATCGGCTGCATGAAGTGCCAGCGGGAGTGCCCGGCTGACGCCATCCATGTGGACAATTTCCTGGCGAAGATCGACCCGGCCAAGTGCATCCAGTGCGGGCACTGCGCCGAGGTCTGCCCCCGCAAGATCATCACCACTCTCAAGTAAATACAGCTTTGATCGCAAGATGCCCCTGCCGATTTCGGCAGGGGCATTTTTGCGCGCAGACCTCCGCCCCGCAGGGGCGATTGCCGAATCGCCCGCGGGCCCGCGCAAACGTCGGACAGGCGGGCCGGTCGTGAACGGCCCCTACGGTGGAGACCGCCGTTTTCCCGTAGGGGAGGGGCTAAGTGCCCTTTAGGGTATGCCCCTCCCGCCGACCTGCGCCCGTGTCTGACAAACGGGAGGGGACAAGCCCCGCCCCTACGATTCCCCCGTTCCCCGCAGCGAAACTCCCTCTTGACAAATACCCTATGGGGGTATATCATACAGGCGAAAGGAAGTGGTTCCATGGAGGAGAAATGCTGCTGCTGCGCCCCGGCGGAAGGGGAGGAGCAGGAAGCTCACAAGACCCGGCACCGCACGCCGGAGGAATACAAAAAGCTCTGCAACCGCCTCAGCCGCATCGAGGGGCAGATCCGGGGCATTCGCCGGATGCTGGACGAGAGCGCCTATTGCCCGGACATTCTGACCCAGGCCGCCGCGGCCAACGCCGCCCTGAACGCCTTTTCCCGGGAGCTTTTGAGCCAACACATCCGCTCCTGCGTGGTAAACGATGTGCGCGAGGGCAACGACGCGGTCGTGGACGAGCTGCTGGACACCCTGGGCAAGATGATGAAATGAGTTTTCAGTTTTGCGTGTTCAGTGTTCAGGAGACGGGGGATGCGGATTGCCACGTCGCCTCGCAATGACACCGTAGGGGTGAGAGTATCCGCCCGCGCCTCCCCGTTTCGCGTAGGGGACGGCGCCCTCGACGTCCCGTTTTTGGTTCCCCGCCGGGGGAAGGCAAAGAGGAAAACCCCTCAGTCTGGCCTGCGGCCAGACAGCTCCCCTTTGGCAGGGGAGCCTATATGGAAGGTGATTGCAATGCAACAATATAACGTCACCGGCATGAGCTGCGCCGCCTGCTCGGCCCGGGTAGAAAAGGCGGTGAACGCCGTGCCCGGCGTGACGGCCTGTGCGGTGAGCCTGCTCACAAACTCCATGGGCGTGGAGGGCACGGCGGACGAAAAGGCCATCGTTGCCGCGGTGGAGGCCGCGGGCTACGGCGCCAGCCCCAAGGGCGCGGCCAAGGCTGCCGCCGCTCCGGAGGAGGACGCTCTCGTGGATCGGGAGACGCCGAAGCTGAAAAAGCGGCTGCTCTATTCGCTGGGCTTTCTGGCCCTGCTGATGTACCTCTCCATGGGGCACAGCATGGCGGGCTTCCCGGTGCCGGCCTTTCTGGAAAATCACGTGGCCATGGCTCTCACCCAGATACTGATCGCCATCGTGGTCATGCTCATCAACAAAAAATTCTTTACCAGCGGTTTTCAGAGCCTCTTCCACGGCGCGCCGAATATGGACACCCTTGTTGCCCTGGGCTCCGCCGCCGCCTTTGGCTACAGCCTGGTGGAGCTCTATCTCATGATCTCCGCCCAGGCGGCAGGGGAGATGGAGACTGTCCACCGCTTTGCCCATAACCTGTATTTTGAGACCGCCGCCATGATCCCCTGCCTCATCACCGTCGGCAAGATGCTGGAGGCCCTGTCCAAGGGCCGCACCACCGACGCTCTCAAGAGCCTGATGAAGCTCGCTCCCAAGACCGCTGTGCTCTGGCAGGACGGGAAGGAGGTCGAGGTGGACATCGCCCAGGTGCAGACCGGCGACCTCTTTGTGGTGCGCCCCGGCGAGGCCATCCCCGTGGACGGCGTGGTGCTGGAGGGGGAGAGCGCCGTGAACGAGGCTGCCCTCACCGGCGAGTCCATCCCCGTGGATAAGGCGCCGGGGGACACGCTCTCCGCCGCCACCATCAACCAGTCCGGCTATCTCAAGGCTCGGGCTACCCGCGTGGGGGAGGACACCACCCTCAGCCAGATCATCCGCATGGTGTCGGACGCGGCGGCCACCAAGGCACCCATCGCCCGCATCGCGGACAAGGTCTCGGGCGTGTTCGTCCCGGCGGTCATCGGCGTCGCGCTCCTGACGCTCGCCATCTGGCTCGTTGCCGGCAAGACCTTCACCTTCTCCATCGCCCGGGCCATCGCCGTGCTGGTGATCTCCTGCCCCTGCGCTCTGGGCCTCGCCACCCCCGTGGCCATCATGGTCTCGAACGGCGTGGGCGCCAAAAACGGCATCCTCTTTAAGACCGCCGTCTCCCAGGAGGAGGCGGGGAAGATGGACATCGTTGCCCTGGACAAGACCGGCACCGTCACCTCCGGGAAGCCCCGGGTGACGGATGTGCTGCCCACGGAGGGGCAGAGCGAGACAGAGCTGCTTCTCGCCGCCGCCTCCCTGGAGCAGTATTCCGAGCACCCCCTGGCCAAGGCCGTGATGGCCTTCGCGGAGGAAAAGCAGACGGCGCCCCAGCCTCTGGAGGGCTTCCGCGCTCTGCCCGGCAACGGCCTCACCGCGCAGCGGGAGGGCAAGACCCTGCTGGGTGGCTCCGGCAAGTTCATGCAGAGCCGCTGCACCGTGCCCCTGGCGCTGCGCCAGGAGGCGGACAGGCTGGCCGCCCAGGGCAAAACGCCCCTGTTCTTCGCAGAGGACGGACAGCTCCTGGGCATCCTGGCCGTGGCTGATACCATCAAAGAGGACTCGGCATCCGCAGTCAAAGAGTTACAGAACATGGGATTAACAGTAGTTATGTTAACCGGAGACAACGCCCGCACGGCGAAGGCCATCGGCGAGCAGGCGGGAGTCGACCATGTGATCGCCGGTGTCCTGCCCGACGGCAAGGAGGCCGTGATCCGCAGGCTGCAGGAGAGCGGCAAGGTCGCCATGGTGGGCGACGGCATCAACGACGCTCCGGCTCTGACCCGCGCCGATCTGGGCGTTGCCATCGGGGCGGGGGCGGATGTGGCCATCGACGCTGCCGACGTGGTGCTGATGAAGTCGCGCCTTTCCGACGTGTCCGCCGCCGTGCGCCTCAGCCGGGCCACCATCCGCAACATCCACGAGAATCTGTTCTGGGCTTTTTTCTACAACATCATCTGCATCCCCCTGGCCGCGGGCTTTTACCAGGCGCTCTTCGGCTGGAGCTGGGAGATGAACCCCATGATCGGCGCGGCGGCCATGAGTCTGTCCAGCTTTACCGTCTGCATGAACGCCCTGCGCCTGAACCTGTTCAAGCTCCGGGATCCCCGGCATGACCGGCCCCGGAAGAAAACCATAGACATCCCCGCTGAAATCTTTGAAGAAAAGGAGAGTAGTACCATGGAGAGAACCCTGAAGATCGAGGGCATGATGTGCAAGCACTGCGAGGCCCGCGTGAAGAAGACCCTGGAGGCCCTGGAGGGCGTGGAGAGCGCCGTCGTCAGCCACGAGGCCGGCACCGCCGTCGTCACCGGCACCGCCGATTTCGAGACCATGAAGGCCGCCGTGGAGGCGCAGGACTACAAGGTCCTGGGCATCGAGTAATACGGATACCCCATAGAAAGCAGTCCGGAGGGATAACCATCGCTCCGGGCTGCTTTTTATATCCCCGCAGCAGGGGGATTTGCCTTGACGGGCGATCCTCCGTATCGTACAATATGCGCGAAAAGAACGGGACGTTCCTGCCCCGGGCAGAATCCGAAAGAATGGGAGCTTGCAGCAGATGACAAAGAAGAGCATACCGGAACAGATCGAGATCCGCGGCGCGAAGGTGCACAATCTCAAGAATGTGGACGTGGACATCCCCCTGCATCGGATCGTGGGCATCGCGGGGGTGTCCGGCTCGGGGAAATCCTCCCTGGCGCTGGGCGTCCTCTACGCGGAGGGCTCCCGGCGGTATCTGGAGTCCCTGTCCACCTACACGCGCCGGAGGATGACCCAGGCCTCCCGGGCGCAGGTGGAGGATGTGCGCTATGTTCCGGCGGCGCTGGCCCTGCATCAGCGGCCGGGCGTGCCGGGCATCCGCAGCACCTTCGGGACCATGACGGAGCTGCTGAACAGCCTGCGGCTCATGTTCTCCCGCCTCTCGGTGTACAAATGCCCCAACGGGCATGACGTGCCGCCCACGCTGGATGTGGCCGCCGAGCGGGAGATCCGCTGCCCGGTCTGCGGCCAGGTCGTGCCCCCCATCGGCGCGGAGGAGCTGGCCTTCAACAGCGGCGGCGCCTGCCCCTGCTGCGAGGGGACCGGCGTTGTGCGCACGGTGGATCGCAGTACCCTGGTCCCCGATGAATCCCTCACCATCGACCAGGGTGCGGTGGCGCCCTGGAACAGTCTGATGTGGTCGCTGATGACGGACGTCTGCCGCGCCATGGGGGTGCGGACGGACGTGCCCTTCCGGGAGCTGAGCGAAAAAGAAAAAGAGATCGTCTACGACGGTCCCATGGAGAAAAAGCATATCTTTTACCGCGCCAAGAACGCGGAGAGCGTCAGCGCCGGCGAGATGGATTTCACCTACTACAGCGCCAGCGCGACGGTGCGCAACGCCCTGAACAAGGTGAAGGACGAGAAGGGCATGAAGCGGGTGGAGAAGTTCCTGAAGGAGGATGTTTGCCCCGACTGCGGCGGCACCAGGCTCTCATCCCGCGCCCGCAGCCTGCGGCTGCGGGGCATGTCCCTGGATCAGGTCTGCACGCTGACGCTGGCGGAGCTGATACGCTGGGTGGAGGGCGTGCCCGCCTCCCTGCCGGAGGAGATGCGCCCGATGGCGGAGAGCATCTGCGAGGCCTTCCGCCACACGGCGCGGCGGCTGGTGGATCTGGGACTCAGCTACCTGTCCCTGGATCGGGCGGCCTCCACCCTCTCCACGGGAGAGCGGCAGCGGACGCAGCTGGCGCGGGCGGTGCGAAACCGCACCACGGGGGTGCTGTATGTCCTGGACGAGCCCTCCATCGGGCTGCATCCGTCCAACCTGGAGGGACTGAACGGCGTGATGGACGATCTGGTGGCCGACGGAAACTCCGTCGTCCTGGTGGATCACGACACCCAGGTGCTTTCCCACGCGGACTGGCTCATCGAGCTCGGCCCGGAGGCCGGCGCCGGCGGCGGGCGGATCCTCGCCCAGGGGACGGCGCAGGAACTGGAGCGGAACCCGGCCTCGCGGATCGGGCGCTTCCTATCGCCGGATTATCGGGAGGTGCTGCGTCCGCGGGTGGCGCCGGAGCAGCTTTTCTCCCTGGGCCAGATCCGCATGGAGACCGGCGCGATCCACACGGTAAAGCCCCTGTCGGTGCGTTTTCCCAAGGGCAGGCTTTCCGTGGTGACCGGGGTTTCCGGCTCCGGCAAGACCACGCTCATCCTGGAGAGCCTGATCCCGGGCCTTGCGGCCTCCATCGGCGGAAGACCGCTGCCGTCCCATGTGAAGGCGGTGGAGGCCGAGGGGATCGGCCAGGTGAAGCTCATCGACGCCACCCCCATCGGCATCAACGTCCGCTCCACCGTGGCCACCTATGCCAATGTCCACGACGAGCTGCGCAAGGTCTACGCCCGGACGAAGGACGCGAAGGAGCGGGGCTGCCGGGCCAGCGATTTCTCCTACAACACGGGCGATCTTCGCTGCCCCACCTGCGACGGGACCGGGCAGATCAGCCTGGATGTGCAGTTCCTGCCGGATGTGAACATTCCCTGCCCGGACTGCAGGGGCTCCCGCTATGCCAAGGAGGCCTGGCAGATCCGGCGCGTCCGGAAGGACGGAAAGGGCGTCTCCCTGCCGGAGCTGATGGCCTGCAGCGTAGACGAGGCGCTGGGAGACTGCGACGATCTGAAGACGGTGCAGAGCCGCCTGCAGGTGCTGCATGACCTGGGCCTGGGCTACCTGACCCTGGGGGAGGAGACGCCGGGGCTCTCCGGCGGCGAGGCACAGCGGCTGAAGCTGGCCAGCGAGATGGGCAGGGGTCAGGCGGACTCTGTCTTCGTGTTCGACGAGCCCACCATCGGGCTGCACCCCCTGGACGTGAGGACGCTGCTGGCGGTATTCCAGCGCCTGATCGACCATGGCGCCACGGTCATCGTGATCGAGCACGATCTGGATGTGATCCGCGCGGCGGACTACATCGTGGATATGGGGCCGGGAGGCGGCAAAGACGGCGGCGAGATCGTGGCGGCCGGCACTCCGGAGGAGATCCGAAGCTGCCCAGAGAGCATCACGGGCCGCTATCTGTAAACAGAAACGGGAAGAAGCTCAAAGCTTCTTCCCGTGAGACTGTCGACAAAGTGGGGAAAATGGCTCCCCTGTGTAAGGGGAGCTGTCACCGCCGTTTGAAGGTGGTGACTGAGGGGTTGTAAAAAGGACAAAAGAACAGCAAATAAGAGTCTTTTTCTGTATATCTACGACCCCTCCGACCTCGCTGCGCTCGGCCACCTCCCCTTACGCAGGGGAGGTGATAGGCTTTGTCTACAGTACTGAACGGGAAGAAGCTCAAAGCTTCTTCCCGTTCAGTACTGCCTCGGCAAGCCGATCCCCCGCATAGCGAAGCTTGAGAGAGAAGAAGGGCACCCCCTCGTCCAGCAGCCGGAGGAAGATCTTGTCCCCCTCCCAGATGGGGAGCGAGAGCAGTCGCTCCCGGTCGATCCACTCCAGCACGCCCTCGTCGCAATCCTCCCGCAGCCGCCCTTCCCAGGCGTCGGCGGTGAAGAGGTGCATGTACTCCGTGCCCCACTCGTCGGACACGAAGGTGACGATGCCCCGGTAGCGCCAGCGCTTGAGCGTGAGCCCGGTCTCCTCCCGGACCTCTCGCAGCAGGCAGTCCTCCGGGCTCTCGCCCTCCTCGAACTTGCCGCCGATGCCGATCCACTTGTCCTTGTTTTCATCCACGGTCTTCTTGACGCGGTGCAGCATCAGGTAGTCCCGTCCCTGTTCGATATAGCAGAGCGTTGTGTTGCGCATTTTTTTCACCTCGCAGACAGTGTATCACAAAACCTGCCGAAGAAAAAGCTTGACTTTTCCGCCCGGGCTTTTTATGCTGATCCGGAAGAAAACAGCCGCCTGCGGCGGCAAAAGGAGAGAACGATGGAAATTTTATCGGTTTTTGACCCCGCATTTCGCCCCTATGGGCGGATCCTGACCGGCTATGACACGGCGGAACTCTGCGCTGCGATGAAAGAGATCCCCCTGCCCGAGCAGGGCACCGCCTACCGCCCCGGCATCGAGAGCCTGGAGGCCTGCGGTGTTTTCGACGAGCTGCGGGAGCGGGCTTACGGCGGCATGCCCATGCAGCTGGGCATGTGCTGGGGACGGAATACGAAGCTGAACTGCCTGGAGTACCACCGGGACAGCGAGATCAATATCGGCACACACGATTTCATCCTGCTGCTGGCGCGGCGGGAGGAGATCGGGGACGACGGCGTGCTGGAGACGGCCAAGGTGCGCGCCTTCCGCGTCCCCGCCGGCGCGGTGCTGGAGGTTTATGCCACCACGCTGCACTTCGCTCCCTGCCATGTGGAGGCGGAGAGCGGATTTCGCGTGGCTGTTGGCCTGCCCCTGGGCACCAACACCGAAAAGCCGGAGATCACGCCCCAAAACGGTGAGGATCGGATGCTCTGGGCGAAGAACAAGTGGCTGCTGGCCCATCCGGAGGCAAAGCAGGCCGCCCTCGGCGCCTGGATCGGCCTGCGGGGAGAGAATATCGACCTGAGCAAGTGATAAAAAGCCCACCGGCTGTGGCCGGTGGGCTTTCAGACTGTAGACAAAGTAGGTATTCTGTCATCGCGAACCAGTGACCGATGTCTGCATTTTTGCCGAAAGCAAAAAGCGGTGTGGCGATCCGCATTCTCAAAGCCTTGAAAATACAGCTTTTTTGAAAAAGAACGGATTGCCACGCCAGTGTGAGCACTGGCTCGCAATGACATGCTTTGGGGTTTGTCTACACAATGAAAGCCCACCGGCTGTGGCCGGTGGGCTTTTCCTGCGCTCAGGATTTCTTTTTTCCTTTTTTGGCGGGCTCAGCCGGTACGGGCTGCGCCGGGGGCAGCGGCTTTTTCCAGCTGTCCAGCAGCGCCGCGCTGACGGCCGCGGTGAGCGGGATGGCCAGGATCATGCCGATGCTGCTGGCGATGCCGCTGACCACCTCCACCGCAACATAGGCGGAGGGCAGCAGCTGATAGAAGGACAATCCCAGAGAGTAGAGGTAGAGGATGAGGGTGAAGGAGCTGCCCAGAAAGGCCAGGATCAGGGTATTGGTCATGGTGCCCACCATGTCCTGCCCGATGTTCATGCCGGAGCGGAACAGCGCCCGGAAGCCCAGCTCGGGATTTGCGGCGTGGACCTCCTCCAGGGCGGAGGAGATGCTCATGGCCACGTCCATCACCGCGCCGAGAGCACTGATGACCACGCCCGCGACCAGCAGCCCCTTGATGCCCAGGGGAACGCCGTCCGCGCGCAGCTGCATCAGATAGCCCACGGCCTCGGAGCCGGTGTTGTAGCCGTTCACCCGGCAGATCGCCTGGGCGAGAAGACCGAAAAGCAGGGCGAAGGCCGTGCCCGCGATGGTGCCCAGCATGGCGCAGAGGCTTTTGCGGCGCAGGCCGCCCAGGATGGTGAAGCTGACGACGGTGATATAGGCGCAGACCAAAAACACCGTAAGCACCGTGGAGGCACCCCGCAGCAGCAGCGGGATCAGGATGGTGAACAGGCACAGCACCGTGATCGCCAGCGAGAGCAGGGACTTGAGGCCGGTTTTGCGCCCCACCAGCACCGTGACCAGAAAGAAGATCCCCACCACGATCAGCAGCGGTGTGATGCGGTTATACTGGAAGACCTCCACAAAAACCTCGCCGCTGGCGTAGGTGGAGATGATCAGAGAGACGCTGTCACCCTCCTTCACCGAGCCGCCGTACATGGGATAGACGTAATTTTTCGCCGTGAAGGAGGTGCCGGCGTACTGCCCGGTCTCCGCCTCCACGATCAGATCCTGCACCCCGCGCTGGGAGCCCTCGGCAATGGGGTCGGAAAAGCAGGAGTCGGACAGCAGCGCGGTGACAGTGCCGCGCTCGTATTCCACATAGTCCCCGGTCAGCTCCGCCGCATCGTTCTCTTCCCGCAGGGCGAGGCGGACGCCAAAAAACAGCAGGGCAGCCAGGAACAGCACCAGCAGGGACGGCCAGTTTTTTCGCAGCCAGCCGCTTATGCGATTTTCGGGGACGGCTTTTTTCATACCGCGCCTTCTTTCTCGGGACAGATTGGATCTACCTTTTCTATATACAGCATAGCAAGATTTGAAAAAAGTGTCAAGCAGGAGCTTTCCGCGGCCAGATCCCGTTTACATAAAATAGAACTTTGGGAAAGCATACAAAAACGCCTGTCAAAAACCGGCAAAATTCCCCATCGGTTTTTCAAAATAGTTCTTTTCCTGCAAAGGGGACTTGTGCTATAATTATTCTGTAAATTTGTGCGCAGGGTGAGCGCACAGAATTTGTAGAAGGAGGTCACTTCATGAAGCATCGGAGGACAAGCAGATTCCTCGCAATTGTCCTGCTGGTCGCCATGACGCTTTCGCTCATGCCGACCACGCTGGCCTATGCTGAGGAGTCCAGCACCTGGACGCAAACGACACTCGACCAGATCACGGCCGAGGATACGGTTGCGATCACCATGACCAGCAGCAGCGGCACAACCTATGTACTGCCAACTGCTGCAGCCACCAATGCCGGCCCCAAGGCCGAGGCAGTCACGCCTGACGGAACCACGCTGACGCTTGGCAGCGCTGATGCCTATGGCTGGACGATCGTGCCCGGCGGAGACGGCACCTACACCATCACCGGCCCCAATGGCGGCCTGTATGTGATCAACAACAACAACGGCGTTCGGATCAGCGGCACTTCCGCCACCTGGACGTTCGAGCAGGATCACTTCAAGGCCAGCGACGGCACCAACGCCCGTTTCCTTGGCGCGACCACTGCCGGCGCCAACGGCCCCGACTGGCGCTGCTACAAGGAGGTCAACAACAACATTGCCGGCACCACCCAGGTCTGGAAGCTGACCGGCAGCGAGACCCCGGATCCCACCGATCCCCCCGAGCCCACCGAGCCCCCGGTGGTGACCATCACCCCCATCGGTGACGTGCTGGCCGCTGCCAGCGGCAGCTTCACCGTCCAGGGCGTTGTCACCATGGTGGAAGGCAAGAACGTCTACGTGCAGGACGCCACCGGCGGCATCTGCCTGTACCTGCCTTCTGCTGCCACGGACATTGAGCTGGGCGACACCCTCATCGGCACCGGCACCTATGCCAACTATAAGGGCCTGCCGGAGCTGAGCGGCGCCACCTATGAGAAGTCCGAGGGCATGGAGCTCACCGCCAAGACCACCACGCTGGGCGAGCTCAGCACGGCTGACGTGTGCACCTATGTGTACATCGAGAAGCTGACGGTCGTCGCGGTGGAGGGTACCACCATCACGGTCATGGATGACGCGGGCGACAGCCTGCAGATCTACAAGGCCGTCACCGGCGACACCACCTATGCCGAGAACGACATCATCAACTTCACCGGCGCTGTGGGCATCTTCAACAACCTGCAGCTGCGCAACACCAAGGCCGAGGAGATCACCCGCTGGGTCGCTCCCGAGGAGCCTGAGGCTCCCGTGGATCCGGGCCTGGTGATCCTCTTCACCAACGATGTGCACTGCGGCATCGAGGACGGCTGGGGCTATGCGGGCCTGGCCGATCTGAAGAAGAGCCTGGAGGCCGAGGGCAACACCGTTCTTCTCGTTGACGCCGGCGACCACGTGCAGGGCGGCCCCATCGGCACCCTGAGCGAAGGCGCCTACATCATCGACATCATGAACTTCGTGGGCTACGACGTGGCAGTGCCCGGCAACCACGAGTTCGACTACACCATGCCTCGCTTCTTCGCGAACGTGGAGAGAGCCAACTATCCCTACGTTTCCGCGAACTTCATGAACTATGTGGACGGCGAGCCCACCACTCCCGTGCTGGACGCCTACAAGATCTTTGAGGCGGACGGCAAGAAGGTCGCCATCGTGGGCGTATGCACCCCCGAGACGCTGACCAAGTCCACCCCGACCTATTTCCAGAATGAAGATGGGGAATTCATCTACGGCTTCGGCCAGGACACCACCGGCGAGGGTCTGTACACCGCGACCCAGGCTGCGGTTGACGCGGCCAGAGCCGAAGGTGCGGACTACGTCATTCTGGTGGGTCACCTGGGCATCGACGAGCAGTCCTCTCCCTGGACGGCTCCCGAGGTGATCGCGCATGTGAGCGGCGTGGACGCGGTGATCGACGGCCACAGCCACAGCGTGATCAATACCCAGCTCACCGACAAGGACGGCAAGACGGTTCTGCACGGCCAGACCGGGACGAAGCTTGCCAACATCGGCAAGCTGAGCTTCCTGGAGGACGGCAGCCTGAAGATCGAGCTGCTGCCCGCATCCGAGAAGGTGCAGGACGACGCGGACACGGCGGAGTACATTGCCGGCGTCAAGGCGCAGTATGAGTCTCTGCTGAAAGAGGTCGTGGCGTACACGCCGTACGATCTGACCACGAAGGATCCCGAGACTGGGAACCGCGCGGTGCGCAGCGCGGAGACGAACCTGGGCGACCTGTGCGCGGATGCGTATCTGTATATGCTGGACGCTGATGTTGCGTTTGTCAACGGCGGCGGCGTGCGTGCGGACATTCCCGCGGGCGAGATCACCTATGAGCAGATTCTGAACGTGCATCCCTTCGGCAACGCTGCCTGCCTGGTGGAGGTCAGCGGCCAGCAGATCCTGGACGCTCTGGAAATGGGCGCTCGCATCTGCCCGGGCGAGAACGGCGGCTTCCTGCAGGTCGCGGGTCTGACTTACGAGATCCACACCTACCTGGAGCCCAACGTGACCATCGACGAGAGCAAGATGTGGGTCGGCACGGCGGGCAAGCCCTACCGTGTGCAGAACGTGCAGGTCCTGAACAAGGAGACCGGCGAGTACGAGCCTCTGGATCTGACGAAGACCTACCGGCTTGCCTCTCACAACTACATGCTGAAGAACCAGGGCGACGGCTTTGCCATGTTCGGCATCAAGAACGTCAAGGTTCTGCAGGATGAGGTGATGCTGGACAACAAGGTCCTCATCAACTACATCCAGTCCCTGCCCGGCGACGGCGAGCATGAGCACGCGGTCACCGAGACCTACAGCAATCCCTACGGCGCCGGCCGTATCACCATCGTGCCCGAGGAGCCCGAACCGCCCGTCGTGCTGCCCGCTTACACCGAGGCGCCCAAGGACGGCGACAAGGTCGTGATCTACAATGTGGAGAGCGGCGTTGTCATGGGCCTGGAGGATTACCTCTACAACAACACCAAGCATGAGCTGACTTCCGTGAGCGCCACTCTGAACGAGGACGGCACGCTGACGCCCGCCGAGGGCTATGCCTACCTGACCGTTCAGGTGGACGAGAACGGCAAGTACAGCTTCCTCAACGAGGAAGGCAAGTATCTGCTGGTGGACGGCACGAACGTCCAGTTCGTGGACGAGGCCAATGAGAACACGCTGTTCCAGCTCGAGACCGCGGAAGGCGGCTTCTACATCAAGTGCGATACTGCAAACTACAACGGCAAGGCGCAGTATCTGCAGTACTACAAGAACTACTTCACCTGCTTCGGCCTGAATTCCAATACGGGCCGCTACATCTTCGCCTTCTACGGCGAGCCTGCGCCCGTGGCCAAGACCGGTCTGGTCACCGACCTGGCGGATCTGACCGACGGCTCCTACGTGGTCATCTACAACCCGGGCAACAGCCTGGCCATGACCTCCGAGACCTACCAGGATTGGTATCTGCTGGGCGCCGAGGCCACCATCACCGAGGGTGAGGTCACCGAGCCCGCGGCCAACCAGATCTGGAAGGTCACGGTCAACGAGGACGGCACCTACACCTTCACCCAGGACAGCTACACCATCGCTGCCTGGCTCAGCGGCAACTATGTGGAGCTGACCAACAACGGCTCCTACAACGACGCCACCGACATCTCCTGGAAGCTGGAGACCTGCAACGAAGAGACCAACACCTTCTACATGTCCTCTTCCAGCCTGAGCACCAGCTACGGCAGCGCCTACATCGAGGTCTACGGCAAGAAGGTCAACGGCACCTCCGGCGTTCTGGTCTTCTGCGGCTACAGCACCTCTGCCGACAAGCTCACCGAGAAGGCCTACGGCATGCAGTTCTACCTGGTGCCCGCGCCCGAGGAGAATCCAGATCAGCCGCCTGCCGGCGATATCACGGTCGGCACGCTGGTCACCAGCCTGGATCAGCTCACCGACGGCGCCACCGTGCTGATCTACAGCCCCACCCACAAGACCGCTGCCAGCTCTGTGGACAACGGCAACTATTATCTGAAGGCCGTCGGCCCCATCACCGACAGTTTCACCGCGCCTCTGGTGTGGACCGTGACCGTGGAGGACGGCGTATACAAGTTCTCCAACGGGGAGCGCGCGATCTCCTGCTGGCTCAACGGCAACTACGTGGAGCTGACCACCAATCCCAATTACAACAACGACACCGTCTCCACCTGGAACATTGCTCAGTGCAATGCGGAGACCCACACCTGGTTCATCTCCAACAGCAGCCTGACCCTGAACAACAATCCCTGCTACATTGAGGCCTTCCTCAAGAACGGCGGCGAGGTCTTCTCCGGCTACGCCACCGCCGCTCCCACCGAGGACAACTACGGCCTGCAGTTCTATCTGGTCAATCCCGAGGACGCCTCTGAGGAGACCGACGACGGCACCTGGGACGGCGTGCTCACCAAGGGCAGCAGCTACGTCATCTACAACGCCAGCGCCGAGGGTGTTCTGGGCATTCCCAACGAGATGAACATCGCCCTGACCAACGTGCCCGCGACCATCGAAGGCGGCAAGGCCAACGTGGGCAACGGCGCTCTGGTCTTTACCGTGGCGGATAACCCGGGCCGCTACTACGTGCTCGAGGTCGGCGGCAAGTACCTTGCCACCAACAACGCCGAGGAGATCTTCTTCAGCGACGAGATCACCGAGTACACCAAGTGGTATCTCACCAAGAACAACTCCGGCTACATCCTCTACAACAAGACCGCCAACTACAACGGCAACCCCGTCTGCATCGAGTTCTTCTCCGGCTCCTACTCCGGCTGGACCTTCAAGTCCACCGATGCGGACATCTTCCGCTTCAACTTCTACCCCGTGGCTGACGGCACCGCCGTTGTCAACGGCGTCGCCCAGGTTCCCTCCGTGCAGTTCGCCTGCGAGGATTCCCGCTACATCGAGCAGGATTACGAGGTCAAGTTCACGCTGGACGACCTGGCTCCCGAGATCACCAACATCGACATCACCTACACCGTGGGCGGCGTGACCAACACCGTCACCGACTACACGGTGGAGGGCAAGACCTACTCCTTCACCATCCCCGCGTCTGAGCTGGACGCCCAGGGCGTGGTCGAGAGCTTCAAGCTGACCGTCCAGGTCACCAACAGCTATGAGCTCGCCTACCAGGGCATCAAGACCGTTACCGTTCTGGACGAGCCCTTCATCGGCAAGCTGACGCCCGCCGCCAACGCCCAGACCCTGGAGGACAAGCGTCCCGTCATCTCCGCCGAGATCGGCAACGTGGGCGAGAACGCGGTCTTCACCATGACCGTGAACGATCAGCCCGTGGAGGCCAGCTATGCCGACGGCGTCCTGAGCTATCAGGCCGCTGAGGACATGGCCGATGGCCGCGTCACCGTCATCGTCACCGTGACCCGCGCCGACGGCAAGACCGCCGAGAAGATGTGGAGCTTCTATGTGGGCAAGGCGCAGTACCAGCTCTACTTCGGCCAGCTGCACTCCCACACCACCTATTCCGACGGCTCCGGCTCCCTGGAGGCCGCTCTGGAGTACGTGGAGCAGATCCCTGCCAGCGCCAACGTCCAGTTCGTGGCGTTCACCGACCACTCCAACTACTTCGACAGCACCTCCGCCGCCAACCCCGAGGCCGCCCTTTACGACGTGAGCCAGATGACTGCGGCCAGCAAGGCGACCTGGGACAGCTACAAGAACACCGTGGCTGCCTTCAACGCCAAGCAGTCTGACATCATTGCCATCGCCGGCTTTGAGATGACCTGGTCCGGCGGCCCCGGCCACATCAACACCTTCAACACGCCCGGTATCGTCTCCCGCAACAACAGCACCCTGAACAACAAGACCAACGACGCCGGCATGAAGGCCTACTACGCACTGCTGGATAACGAGGCTCTGGTGGATGGCGTCAGCCAGTTCAACCACCCGGGCAAGACCTTCGGCAACTTCACCGACTTCTCCTACTGGGATGCTGTCACCGACTCCCGCATCTATCTGGTCGAGGTCGGCAACGGCGAGGGTCAGATCGGCGCCGGCGGCTACTATCCCAGCTATGAGCAGTACATCATGGCGCTGGATAAGGGCTGGCACGTCGGTCCCACCAACAACCAGGATAACCACAAGGGCCGCTGGGGCAATGCCAACGACGCCCGCGACGTACTCTACACCGACGACTTCTCCGAGCAGGGCATCTACCAGGCCATCCGCGATTACCGCATCTACGCCACCGAGGATAAGAACCTGGAGATCCAGTACAATGTCAACGGCGAGCCTCTCGGCACGATCTTCTCCGAGGTTCCCGAGGAGCTGAACTTCGTTGTCACCGTGTACGATCCCGACAGCAGCGACTCCATCTCCAAGGTCGAGCTGGTTGCCAACTCCGGCGCCGTGGCCTACACCTGGGACGACGCCAATGAGCTCGCCTCCGGCCAGCTGGAGGTCACCCTGGCTCCCACCTACAGCTACTACTTCGTCCGCGTCACCCAGAAGGACGGCGACCTGGCTGTCACCGCGCCTGTTTGGGTGGGCGAGAGTCTGAAGCTCGGCATCTCCTCCGTGGAGTGCAGCGCTTCTACCCCCGTCACCGGTGAGGAGTTCACCCTGACCACCACCTTCTACAACAGCGAGAGCAAGCCCGCGACCATCAAGTCCATCACCTACACCACCAACGGCAGCATGGTGCTGGGCACCGATACCGCCGCCGGTGAGATCCCCGCCAGCTCCACCAGCACTGCGGAGTTCAAGTACACCCCCGACAAGGCGAAGATCATGACCATCACCGTGACGGCCGTGGTTGAGCTGGACGGCGTGGAGTACACCTTCTCCAAGGACATCGAGCTGGAGATCAAGGACGCTGACGCCCTGGTCTACATCGGCATCGACGCCTCCCACTACAACGAGTACGTTGCCGGCAACTACAAGGACAGCATGGGCAACTTCGGCGCGCTGGCTGCCGGTTACGGCGTGCGCACCGTGGAGCTCAAGACCTCTGAGGAACTGATCGCCGCCTGCTCCAATGAGAAGTATGTGGCCATCATCTTCACCGCGCCTTCCCGCCGCCTTGCCGCTGCCCAGTCCGATCCCAAGACCTACTCTGACGATGAGCTTGCCGCCATCGCCGCCTTCAACCAGAACGGCGGTCAGGTGATCGTCTGCGGCTGGGGCGACAACTACGAGAACTACAGCCTGCCCGAGGGCACCAAGCACATGGCCGCCACCCAGAACGAGCTGCTGGCCGCGCTCGGCTCCAGCATCCGTCTGGGCGACGATGAGGTCATGGACGATGAACTCAACGGCGGCCAGACCCAGCGCCTGTACTTCAACGCCTACAACTTCGACAGCTACCTGATGGAGGGCGTTGAGGTCGATCCCGAGCATCCCAATGACCGCGAGTACACCGAGGTCTACTCCAACTACGGCGGCTGCTCCGTGTTCTTCAACGGCGACGGCGTGCCCGCTACCGTGACGCCCATCGTCTTCGGTCACGAGAGCACCTACACCAAGGACTGCGACGGCGACGGCCGCAACGAGATGGTCTACCCCTACGGCGACGGCAACCGCGTCGTGGTGCTGGCCAGCGAGCAGCTGGATGGCCAGGGTCTGATCATCGTCTCCGGTGCTGCCATCATGTCCAACTTCGAGGTCCAAGCGATGATATCCGACGGCTCCACCGATGCGGACAACCAGAAGAACTACTCCAACTACAAGATCTGCGAGAACCTGGTCAAGGGCTTCAACGAGCTCACCATCACCCCGATCGCCGAGGTCCAGGCCCAGACCGAGATCGGCCTGGTCTACACCATCGAGGGTACCGTGACCTCCAACGCCTCCGGCTATGACAAGGACACCGCCTTCTTCGACTGCATCTACGTGCAGGACGAGAGCGCCGGTATCTGCTGCTTCCCCGTCTCCGGCAACTACAAGATCGGCGACAGAGTCCGGATCACCGGCTACACCGACTTCTACCAGGCCGAGATGGAGCTGCAGGTCATGAGCATTGAGATCATCGGCGAGACCGATCCTGTGGAGCCCACCGAGGTTACCGCCGCCCAGATCAACGATCTGAGCTACCTGGGCACCCTGGTCACCCTGAACGGTACGGTCGAGAGCTTTGAGTACGAGAACGGCCTGATCCAGACCATCATGGTCAAGGACGCCAACGGCGACGTGGCCCGCGTGTTCATCGACGGTTACATCACCACCGCCGAGGACGTGCAGAACCTGACCGTCGGCTGCCAGATCTCCGCCACCGGTCTCAGCTCTTACGACGACACCTGGAAGGACACCAACTACTTCCCGCGCATCCGTATCCGCAACCGCGCCGACATCATCTGCACCGAGGCTGAGATCACCGACGCCGCCATCGTGGCCGGCAAGAGCCTGAGCCTGAAGGGCAAGATCGCGCTGAACTTCTACCTGGAGCTGCCCGAGACGCTCCTGGAGGACGAGGGCGCCTACGTCACCATCAATGACGAGCAGTTCCCGATCAGCAAGGCCAAGACCATCCAGCAGAACGGCAAGACCCTCTACCGCTTCACCGTGAATGTGAAGTTCGCGCAGCTCACCGAGGAGCGCGTCCTGCACGTTTACACCGGCGAGGGCGAGCTGGCCAAGCTCCTGAAACTGGACGGCACGGATCTGACCGAAAGCGGCTACGCCTTCAAGGCACAGGATTACATTGAGGTCGTCCGGGAGACCAGCGAGGATGAGAAGCTGCTGCAGCTCGTCAACGCCCTGTCCGATGTGGGCAGCCTGGCTCAGCTCCAGTTCAACTACAATGTTGACAGCCGCGTGGAGGTCGTGGGCGATCTGGATTCCGTCACCGCCGACAGCATCAGCCAGTTTGCGATGGTGCTGAATGTGAAGGAAGGCGCCGGCATCAGCTACTACGGCTCCAGCCTGCTGCTGCAGGAGAACACCGTCATCCGCCACTACTTCACCGTCACCGGCAGCATCAGCCAGTACACCTTCAAGGTGGACGGCAAGAAGGTGACCCCGGTCAAGAAGGGCAGCTACTACTACATCGAGATCAAGGATGTGTCCGCCAAGGATCTGGACAAGAGCTTCCATGTGGAAGTCTCCACCAAGACCGAAGGTGTGATCGTCACCCTCGATTACAGCGCCATGAGCTACATCTACAAGCAGCTCGCGACCGGTGAGAGCGGAACGCTGATCGACCTGATGAAGGCCCTGGTGCTCTACAACCAGGCGGCAGACGCCTACTTCGGCGGCTGATTCTCCGCTGCACTCCGCCTGAAAGGCAAAATCGCATAAACCCAAACGTCCGGGAGGAAACTCCCGGACGTTTTCTACGCTCATAAATTGACAAGCGCAGGCAAAAGCAATACAATATCAGCACACCGCTGCCTGCGGGAAAGGAGCGCCCATGCACCTCGTTCTGATCGCCGCCGCTGTTTTGCCGGCGCTGTTTCTGCTGAACCAAATCTATCGTTCCGACCGGCTGGAAAAGGAGCCGGTGACCATGCTGCTGGGGCTGGTGCTCTGCGGCGTCATCGCGACGGAGCTGGCCGCCCTGACGGAGCAGGGCGGCGTATGGCTGCTGAACCGGCTGTTCCTGGGCGCCTTCTCCTCCGGCCTCCAGGGCGGGGGCTGGAGAGGCTTCGGGATCACCTGGCAGCCAAGTCTGAACCTGTATTACCTGCTGTTCTTCTTCGTGGTGGTGGCCGTCTCGGAGGAGGGGATCAAGTATCTGCTGCTGCGGCTGCGCACCTGGCGCTCGCGGGAGTTCAACTGCTCCTTTGACGGGGTGGTGTACGCGGTGACCTTGTCCCTGGGCTTTGCCCTGTGGGAGAACATCCAGTATGTGTTGCGCTTCGGCTTCCTCACCGCCATGGCCAGAGCCGTGACGGCGGTGCCTGGACACGCCTGCTTCGGCGTCTTCATGGGCGCCTGGTACGGCTCCGCCAAGCGCTGGCAGCAGAAAGGACGCGTGGGCCGCAGCCGCTTTTCCCGCTGGATGGCTGTTCTGGTGCCGGTGCTGCTCCACGGGTTGTATGATACCATCGCGGCAGATCCCACGGCGAACACGGGCTGGCTGTTTCTGCCCTTTGTGCTGCTGCTGTTTACGTCCACCCTCTATCTGGTGCGGCGCAGCGCCCGCAACGACTCGTATCTATAATGATAGCCCCGGGCCTGCTGCCGATCCGGCGCCCGGGGCTTGCTTTTTCCCGTTGCATTCGATACAATATCTTCGCATTTCATCTTTTATGAGGTGGCCTATGAGCCTGCGGAAATATATCGGGGACCGCGCCTTCTACCGGCGCCTGTCGGCGATCATGATTCCCATGCTGGTGCAGAATCTGATCACCAATTTTGTGAGCCTGCTGGACAATCTGATGGTGGGACAGGTGGGCACGGAGCCTATGTCCGGCGTCGCCATTGTGAACCAGCTGCTCTTTGTGCTGAACCTGTTCCTCTTCGGCGGCCTTGCAGGCGTTGGCATCTTCACCGCCCAGTTCTACGGCAAGGGGGATGAGGAGGGCATCCGCAGCACCGTTCGGGCGAAGCTGTGGTTCGCGCTGATCGCCGTCGGCCTGGGTGCCGGGGTGTTCCTGGGCTTGGGAGAGGAGCTGATCTCCCTTTTCCTTCACGAGGGGGAGGAGGAGCTGGATCTGGCGGCGACCCTCCGCTACGGCAAAGACTATCTGACGGTGATGCTGGTGCAGATCGCCCCCTTCGCCATGACCCAGGTCTATTCCAGCACCCTGCGGGAGACCGGGGAGACCGTCGTGCCCATGCGCGCGGGCATCGCCGCGGTGCTGGTGAATCTGGTCTTCAACTATATCCTCATCTTCGGCAAGCTGGGCGCCCCCGCCCTGGGCGTGGTGGGCGCGGCCATGGCCACGGTGCTCTCCCGCTTTGTGGAGTGCGGCATCGTCATGCTCTGGACCCACCGGCATCGGCAGCGCATGCCTTTTATCCGCGGACTGTATCGCAGTCTGCGCGTTCCGGCGGGACTTTTGAAGCAGATCCTGGTGCTGGGGACGCCGCTGCTGCTCAATGAGCTGCTGTGGTCCGGCGGCATGACCGTGCTGAACCAGTGCTATTCTCTGCGTGGCCTGGAGGTGGTATCCTCCTTCAACATCTCCAGTACGGTGGGCAACCTCTTTTTCTGCGCCTTCATCGCCATGGGCAACTCCATCTCCATCATGATCGGCCAGCTTCTGGGCGCCGGCGAGCTGGAGCGGGCGGTGGACGAGGATCGGAAGCTCATCGCCTTCTCCTTGGTGCTCAGCGTGGCGGTGGGGCTTTTGATGGCGATGGTGGCGCCGCTGATCCCCCAGGCCTATAACACCACCGACACGGTGAAGGCTCTGGCGGAGAAGCTGCTGCTGATCTACGCGGCCATGATGCCCCTGTACTCCTACACCAACAGCTGCTATTTCACCCTCCGCTCCGGCGGCAAGACCCTCATCACCTTCGTGTTTGACAGCCTGTTCGTCTGGGTGGTGTGCATCCCCGTGGCCTTTGTCCTCTCCCGTTATACGCAGATGCCCATCCTGCCCATGTACGCCATCGTGGAGCTCACGAACCTCATCAAGTGCGGTATCGGCTTTGTCATGGTGCGCCAGCGCAAGTGGGTGGTGAACCTGGTGGGAAAGGCGTGAACCAGCAGGTCGCCCCTACGGCACATCCCCCGTCCTCTCAAAACTGAAAACTCAAAACGCAAAACTGAACTATACCTGCATCCGGCGGCTGATCTCCCGGCGCAGGCGTTCCAGAATCCGCTTTTCGAGGCGGCTGATATAGCTCTGGGAGATCCCGAGCATGTCAGCCACCTCTTTTTGCGTGTAGGCGCGGCCGCCGGGCAGCCCGAAGCGCAGGGCGATGATCCGCTGCTCCCGCTCGGAGAGACAGGCCACCGCCTCCAGCAGAGCCTGCCGATCCGCGTCGTCCTCCAGAGAGCGGGAGACCTCGTCCACATCGGTGCCCAGAATGTCCGAGAGCAGCAGCTCGTTGCCGTCCCAGTCGGTGTTCAGCGGCTCGTCGAAGCTGACCTCCGTCTTCTGGGAGCTGATCTTGCGCAGATGCATCAGGATCTCGTTCTCAATGCAGCGGGAGGCGTAGGTGGCCAGCTTGATGTTCTTGCCGGACTGGAAGGTGTTGATCGCCTTGATGAGCCCGATGGTGCCAATGGAGATCAGATCCTCCAGGTTCACGCCGGTGTTTTCAAAGCGCTTGGCGATAAAGACCACAAGGCGCAGATTGTGCTCGATGAGCAGGCTCCGGGCGGCCGCCTCCCCCCGCTCCAGGGCGAGGATGGCATCCTGCTCCGCCTCCCGGCTGAGGGGCGGGGGGAGGATGTCGCTGCCGCCGATGTAGTAGACCGGGGGCGGCTGAAGCCCCAAGAGCTGCAGGATGCGCTCCCGAAAGCTCAGTTGATCAGGTTTACATAACATAAATTTCTCCTTCAAAGAATCGCTTCAAAGCCGTCGCCTCTGGCCTCGGGGGAGAGGGCGACCAGCAAATCCTCGCACTTTTTCTGATCCACATACAGCGCGTCCGGGCGAAAGAGGGGCAGCAGCCCCTCCCCGCCCAGGCTGCGGTAGAGGATGAGGCGCAGCCGCCCCGCAAGGCCGGGGAGCCGCTCCTGGGCCTCCAGCAGTTCCACCGGGCTCAGCCCCTCCAGCAGGGCGTCTGCGCCGGGAAAGAGCGGGCGCAGCGCCCGGGGGGAGACGATGAGCACCCCCGCCCCGGTGGCGGGGTCCCGGAGGCTGTTGCCGCTGTCGATCAGGGCGGGGAAGCTGGCCTCCCGGCCGCCCAGAACCAGACGCACCCGGGCTTTTTTGCTGCCGTCCCAGCGGGAGCGGAAGCGGGAGAGCAGCTTGAGAAGCCCGTAGAAGACGAAAAAGGAGCTCAGCAGCAGCCGGAGGGAGAGAACGGGGCGCCCGCCGCTTTGGAGCGTCAGGGCGTAGAGCCCGCCCCCCAGGGCGGCGGCGAGCAGCAGCAGCGTCAGCATCGGGCGCAGCGGGCGTGCCTCGCCCCAGAAAGCGATCCCGCCCAGCAGGAGCCCGGAGGCGAGAATGCCCAGGGGGGAGGCCAGAAGCCCCAGCCCGGGCAGGGTGCAGAGCGCGGCGTAGAGCGCGCCGAAGAGCGCCGCCAGCAGATAGCATTTGCGCCGCAGCCGCAGCCCGCAGAGCCGCGCCGCGGCCAGGCACAGCAGATAATCCGCCAGTAGGTTCACGAGAAAGTACAGGTCCAGGTAGAGAATCTCCATGCCTGGATTATACCGCGCCCGGGGGCGGAGAATTTGTCATTTGGGAATTGTCAAAAAGGAAAGGCTGTGGTAAGATGGACGGGAAATCATGGTACACAGGAGGATCAGACGAGTGGATGCGATTTACAGACGGATCCTGATCAAGATCAGCGGCGAAGCGCTGGCGGGGGAGAAGAAGAGCGGCTATGACTTCGCCTTCGTTTCCCGCGTGTGCGAGACGGTAAAGCAGATCGCGGCGGAGGGCGTGCAGGTCGGCATCGTCATCGGCGGCGGCAACTTCTGGCGCGGTGTGAAGGACGGCGCCGGCAAGGTGGAGCGCGTCAGCGCCGACCGGATGGGGATGCTGGCCACGGCCATGAACTGCCTCGCGGTGGCGGACGTGTTCAAGCAGCTGGGGGCTGATGCCCGGGTGATGACCGCGGTGGACATCCAGGGCGTGGGCGAGCGCTACGATACCCGCCGGGCCATCGAATATCTGGAGCAGGGCAAGGTGGTGCTCTTCGGCTGCGGCACCGGGATGCCCTTCTTCTCCACCGACACGGCGGCGACCCTGCGGGCAGCGGAGATCCATGCTGACGCCATTTTGCTGGCCAAGAATATCGACGGCGTGTATGACGACGACCCCCGCAAGAATCCTGAGGCTAAGAAGTTTGACGAGATCAGCTATGACGAGGTGCTGGCGCGGCGGCTGGCCGTGATGGACTCCACAGCCACCAGCATGGCCATGGACAACAACATCCCCGTGATCGTCTTCGCTCTGGCGGAGCCGGACAATATCCGCCGGGTGCTCTGCGGCGAGAAAATCGGCACGACCGTGAAGTAAGAAAACTGTTTTTGTGAATACTATTGAGGAGGTTTCATCATGTCTGACTACAAGGAATTTGAGCACAAAATGAAAAAAACCTGCGAGGCGCTGACAACGCAGCTGGCCACCATTCGCGCCGGGCGCGCCAATGCCGCCGTCCTGGATCAGATCCAAGTGGATTACTATGGCGTTCCCACCCCCATCCAGCAGGTGGCCTCCATCGCGACGCCCGACCCCCGCTCTCTGCTGATCCAGCCCTGGGACAACAAGCTGCTCAAGGGCATTGAGAAGGCGATCCTGGCCTCCGACCTGGGCATCAATCCCCAGAACGACGGCCGCTGCATCCGCCTGGTCTTCCCGCCGCTGACCGAGGAGCGCCGCCGCGACCTGGTCAAGCAGACCAAGAAGTACGCCGAAGAGAGCAAGGTGGCCATCCGCAACATTCGCCGCGACGCCATCGACAAGTTCAAGAAGATGCAGAAGGCCTCTGAGATCACCGAGGACGACTACAAGATCACCGAGAAGGATCTGCAGAAGCTGACCGACGACTTCACCAAGGAGATCGACAAGATCGCCGAGGCGAAGGAGAAGGAGCTCACGCAGATCTGATGGCGGCAGAGAAGAACAACCGACAGCCGGGGGAGAATATCCCCCGGCATATTGCCATTATTCTGGATGGCAACGGCCGCTGGGCCAAGCGCCGCGGCCTGCCCCGCACGGCGGGACACGCGGTGGGGGCGGAGACCTTCCGCAAAATCGCCACCTATTGCAAGGACATCGGCGTGGAGTATCTCACGGTGTATGCCTTCTCCACGGAGAACTGGAAGCGCCCCGAGGGCGAGGTCAAGACCATCATGCGCCTGCTGAATAAGTATCTGCAGGAGGCCATCGACACCATGGAGCGGGACAAGATCCGCATGAAGATCTTCGGGGATCTGAACGCTCTCACCGAGGAGCAGCGGGAGCTGGTGCGCAAAACCGACGAGATCTCCCAGCGCTACGAGGGCTTCCAGGCCAACATCTGCCTCAACTACGGCGGGCGGGACGAGATCGTCCACGCCGCCCGGCGCTACGCCGCGGATCTGGCCGCGGGCAAGGTGGAGGGGGAGCTCACCGAGGAGCAGTTCGGCGGCTATCTCTATTCCGCAGGCATCCCCGACCCGGATCTGCTGATCCGCCCCGGCGGAGAGCAGCGGATCTCCAACTTCCTGCTGTGGCAGTGCGCCTATGCGGAGTTCTACTTTACCGACGTGCTCTGGCCGGATTTCAGCCCCCAGGAGCTGGACAAGGCCATCGCGGAGTTTCAGCGGCGCGACCGGCGCTACGGAAAGGTGAAATAGGAGCGAAGCTCGCTGAAGGGCGAACAGGCGGGCGACCGCAGGTCGCCCCTACGGGGGAGCACCACTTTCCATTCGCAGGGGCCGGCGCCCTCGACGGCCTGCGTTTACTCGTCAGCCCCCTGTCATGGCTTCGCGGCGTGCCGTCCCCTGTCATCCTGAGCGGAGCCGCGCAGCGGCGCAGTCGAAGGATCTTCCAGGTCGGAAAGCAGTGTAGTTGACGAGGGGAAAGATCCCTCGACTCCGCTGTGCTTCGCTCGGGATGACAGTTCGTTGTGCTTCGCTCGGGATGACAGTTCGCTGCGCTTCGCTCGGGATGACAGTTCGTTGCGCTTCGCTCGGGATGACATCCGTAGGGGCGACCTGTGGTCGCCCGTCGACCTACGCCCCTCGTAGGGGTCGGCGTCCTCGACGACCCGTTCCCCTATGTCATCCTGAGCGGAGCCGCGCAGCGGCGCAGTCGAAGGATCTTAATGAAAAACAGAAAGAGAAAACAAGCATAAAGGAGAAGCACCATGGCTGTGATCAAGTGCAAGATGTGCGGCGGGAGTCTGCAGATCAGCGAGGATTCCAGCGTCTGCGAGTGCGAATACTGCGGCACGAAGCAGACCGTCCCCAAGGCCGACGACGAGAAGAAGCTGACGCTCTTCGCCCGCGCGGGCAAGCTCCTGCGGGGCTGCGAGTTTGACAAGGCCGCCGGGGTCTTTGAGAGCATCGTTGCGGACTTCCCCGAGGAGGCGGAGGCCTACTGGGGCCTGGTGCTCTGCAAATACGGCATCGAGTACGTGGACGATCCGGCTACGGGCAAGAAAGTGCCCACCTGCCACCGCTCCAGCTTTGACAGCGTGGAGGACGATGCCAACTTCGAGCAGGCCTGCGAGAACGCGGACGCCATCGCCCGCCGGGTGTACCGGGACGAGGCGCGGCAGATCGAGGGGCTGCGGAAGAAGATCCTGGAGGTCTCCGGCAGGGAGGAGCCCTACGACGTGTTCATCTCCTACAAGGAGACGGACGAGGAGGGGGAGCGGACGCCGGACAGCGTGATCGCCCAGGACATTTACAAGGCCTTGACCAATGAGGGCTACCGGGTGTTCTTCTCCCGCATCTCCCTGGAGGGGAAGCTGGGGGTGGAGTACGAGCCCTACATCTTCGCCGCGCTGAACAGCGCCAAGGTGCTGCTGGCGGTGGGGACGGATTACGAGTATTACGACGCGGTGTGGGTCAAGAACGAGTGGAGCCGCTTTCTGAAGCTGATCGCGGCGGGCCAGCCCAAGACTCTGATCCCTGTCTATAAAGATATGGACCCCTACGATATGCCGAAGGAGCTGCGGGGTCTGGCAGCCCAGAACATGGGCAAGCTCGGCGCCATGCAGGATCTCCTCCACGGCATCGAAAAGATCGTGGGGAAGAAAAAGCCGGAGCCCGCGCCCATCCCGCAGAGCGGAGTAAATACGGCGGCTCTCTTGAAGCGGGGCTTTATGTCCCTGGAAGATAACCAATGGGACAAGGCCACAGAGCTCTTCGATAGGGTGCTCAACGACGACCCGGAGAACGCGGAGGCGTATCTTGGCCTCGCCATGGCGGAGGCGCACAGCAGAACGCAGAATGAATTCCGCATCAGCTATATCGAGCCGTTCAGCAAGCTGCGCAGAAACCCAAATGTTATCCGTGCTGGCCAGTTCAGCGAGGAGCTGAAGAACTGGTTTGCACAACTCAAAGCAGAGGGAGAAGAGGCCGATAAGGAGCGTCGTGCGGAACAGGAACGGGAACGTCTTGCGGCATGGCAGAAGGCCAGAGACGCAGAAAAGGCACGAAAAAGGGCGGAAGAGGCGGCTTGCATAGCCCGGGAGAAGGAGTGCGAGCGACTTGCAAAAGAACGGCAGCGGCTCTCTGCCGGCAAGGGCATGATTGCCGCGGGAGAGTTCTGCACGGTCTGTGTGTCTGCAGAGGGGCAGCCCTTTTTTACCGGAGACAGCAGGGCGGGGCAAAAGCTTGTAATTCAGAGTTGGAGCGAAGTTATCGCCGTTTGCGCCGGAGCCAGACATATGGCGGCGCTGAAAAAAGATGGCACTATTGTCGCAGCGGGAGACCGTTCGTCAGGCGTCTATGAACTTGGCGGCTGGACGGACATTCAGGAGATCGCGGCAGGAAGATTTCACACTGTGGGATTGCGCAGGGACGGGACTGTTGTTGCCGCTGGACGCAACGAAGAACACCAATGCGATGTCGGGGACTGGAGCGAGGTCGTTGCTATTGCCGCAGGAGGTTACTACACCCTTGGTCTGAAGGCAGACGGCTCCATTCTGAAAAAAGGGGACTGCCCGCTCTCAGGAAAAATCAGCGGGGAGGATGCGCGAGTTGTCGCGCTGTCGGCTGGCGCGGAGAACGCGGGCATCCTGAAAGCAGACGGAACGGTCAGCGTCAGAGGAAGAGGGCCTTTGTTGAATGAAAGAGCAAACAATAAAATCGCACAATGGCAGTCTATTGTTGCCATTGCGTCGGGCAGCAATCATATTGTCGGATTGAGATCCGACGGATCCGTGGTAGCTGCAGGCATGGATCTGGACGGGCAGTGCGAGGTTCGGAGCTGGAAAAATGTTGTTGCAATCGCTGCGGGCGCTTATCACACGGTGGGCTTATGCGCTGACGGAACGGTTTTGTCGACACAACCCAAGAGAGAAAACGATAAAAGGCAGAGCAATGTTGCAGAATGGAAGCTGTTTACTGACTTTAATAATCTGAACGCCGAGCGGGAAGCAGGATTCAAAAAGGCGGAAGAAAAGCGCAGAGCCGCCGAGGAAGAACGGATTGCCCAAGAAAAAAGGCGCGAAGAAGAAATCAACCGGATTGCCGAGGAGCGTCGTGCAGCACAGGAAAAGGCCGATGCTGCACGCAGAGCGGAGGAAGAACGCCGGGAGGCACGAATCAGAGAACTGGCTTCCACAAGGGATGATTTGCAGGCAAGAAGAGCGGAACTCAATAAGGAGTACCATAAACTGGGCCTTTTTGCAGGAAAGAGGAAGAGAGAGATTGAAAAAGCGTCCAGGCAGCTTCTGGATCATCTCTCCGAGATCGAGGCGGAGCTGAAAACGCTGGGCTGAACGGGCTGCCGAGGGCGGCAGCCCCTACAACGGATGTCCGCCGTCCCGTCGACCTTCGCCCGTGTCCGACAGGCGGGCGGGCGCAAGGCCCGCCCCTACGGCGTAGACCGACGTTCCCCTGCAGGGGCGACCCTTGCGGTCGCCCTCCCCCGTCTCGCGTCATCCTGAGCGAGGCCGCCTCCCTGTCATCCTGAGCGGAGGCGCTTGCGCCGGAGTCGAAGGATCTTCCAGGTCGGAAAGCAGTGTAGTTGACGAGGGCAAGATCCCTCGACTCCGCTGCGCTGCGCTCGGGATGACAGAGAGTCGGGCTGGTAGCGGAGCCGGTGCGGTCGAAGGAGACGGAGGGAAAACCATGAACACGGAAATACAAGATCGCCTCTTTGCCCTGCGGGACGAAAAAAACGCCGCCTTTGTGGCAAAGCTGATCCCCAACATCCCGCCGGAGACGATCCTGGGCGTGCGCACCCCGGCGCTGCGGAAGCTGGCCAAAGAGCTGTGGAAGAGCGGAGATCCCGCCCCTTTCATGGCGGCGCTTCCCCACGCATATTTTGAAGAGAACGGCCTGCACGCCTTTTTCCTGGAGCAGATCAAGGATTTTGACGAATGCCTTGCCGGGGTGGATCGCTTTCTGCCTTGGCTTGACAACTGGGCAAGCTGCGACAGCATGAGCCCTCCGGTCTTTCGGAAGCACCGGGAGGCGCTTCTGCCGCATATCCGGCGCTGGCTGGCCTCCGGGCAGACCTATACGGTCCGCTACGGCGTCAAGCTGCTGATGGATCATTTTCTGGACGGGGATTTCCGGCCGGAATACCTGCAGCTGGTTTCCGTAATTGAATCAAAAGAGTATTATGTAAACATGATGCGCGCCTGGTACTTCGCTACGGCGCTGGCAAAGCAGTGGGAGAGCACCCTGCCGTACCTGCAGGAGGGGCGGCTGGACGCCTGGACCCACAACAAGACCATTCAGAAAGCGGTGGAGAGCTACCGCATTTCCCCGGAGCAAAAGCAACTGCTTCGGGACCTGCGCCGGCCGAAATAGCTGCGGGACGCGGGCAAAGTTTCCTGTTTTTTCACCATTTTTCCGAAAAAAGGAGTAGAGTATGGTTCGTTCCATTTCCATTTTGGGCTGCACCGGCTCCATCGGCCGCCAGACGGCGGCGGTGGCGGAGCACACCGGCATCCGCGTGGCGGCGCTGACCGCCAACCGCAAGATCGACCTGCTGGAGCAGCAGGCGCGGAAGTTCAGGCCCGATTTCGTGGCAGTTTACGACGAGGAGGCGGCCAAGGCCTTCAAGCTCGCCGTGGCGGATACGCCCATCCGGGTGGGCTCCGGCATGGAGGGGCTGCTCGAGGCCGCGACCCTGCCGGAGAGCGACTGCGTGGTGACCGCGGTGTCCGGCGCGGTGGGCTTGAAGCCTACGCTGGCCGCCATCGACGCGAAAAAGCGCATCGCCCTGGCCAACAAGGAGACCCTGGTCTGCGCGGGCGACCTGGTCATGGCTCGAGCAAGAGAAAAAGGCGCGGAGATCGTGCCCGTGGACTCGGAGCACTCCGCCATCTTCCAGTGCCTGATGGGCAGGGGAGCGGGGGAACTTAAAAAAATCCTGCTTACCGGCTCCGGCGGCCCCTTCCGGGGCAGACGCCGGGAGGAGCTGGAGGCCATCACCCCCGAGGAGGCGGTGCGCCATCCCAACTGGAGCATGGGCGCCAAGATCTCCGTGGACAGCTCCACGCTGATGAACAAGGGCCTGGAGTTCGTGGAGGCCATGCACCTCTTCGGTGTGACGCCGGACGACATCCAGGTGGTCATCCATCCCCAGAGCGTGATCCACTCCATGGTGGAGCTGGTGGACGGCACGGTGATCGCCCAGCTGGGCGTGCCCGACATGGGCCTGCCCATCCAGCTGGCGCTGACCTACCCGGAACGGAAGCCCTCCCTGTTCGAGCACCTGGACTTCTGGAAGCTGCGGGATCTGAGCTTTGAGGAGCCGGATCTTGTGAACTTCCCCTGTCTGCGCCTGGCCATGGACTGCGCCCGCCGGGGCGGCACGGCGCCCTGCGTCATGAGCGCGGCCAACGAGGTGGCGGTGCACAAGTTCCTGCGGCACGAGCTGGGCTACAACCGCATCTATGACGCGGCGGCGGAGGCTGTGGAGCGGGTTGGCGTGGTCGCGGCTGACGACCTGGACACCATCCTGGAAGCGGACGCGGCGGCGCGGGTATATGTAAAAGAGCATTTTTAAAACGGAGAATCCTGTATGATCGTAGTGTATATTCTGATCGGCATTCTGGTTTTCGGCATCCTCATCGCAAGCCACGAGTTCGGCCACTTTATCACGGCCAAGGCCTGCGGCGTGAAGGTGGAGGAGTTTTCCATCGGCATGGGGCCGGCCATCTGGAAAAAGCAGAAGGGGGAGACTCTGTACGCCCTGCGCTGGATCCCCATCGGGGGCTACTGCGCCATGGCAGGGGAGGACACAGAGTCGGAAGACCCCAGAGCCTTCACCAACCAGGCGCCCTGGAAGCGCATCATCATCCTCTGCGCCGGCGCCTTCATGAACTTTGTCTTCGGCATGCTGGTGATCTTCTGCGTCTATCAGACCTATCCCGGCTTTTATGTGCCCGTGCTGTCCGGCTTCATGGAGGGCTGCCCCTATGAGTCTGAGGATGGGCTGCAGGTGGGCGACCGGGTCTGGTCCATCGACGGCCATCGGATCTATGACAGGGATGAGATCGGAGAGTATCTCGCGCAAGGCGGCGATACCTATGACATCGTCCTGATCCGGGACGGGAAAAAGGTGGTGCTGGACGACTTCTATATGGTTCGGCGGGTCTACGACGACACCGGGGTGGAGTATTTTGGCCTCCGTACGGACTATGGCGTGGAGTGGGCGAACTTCGGCGTGCGGCTGCAGCACACCTGGGACACGACCATGCAGTTCACCCGGCTGATCTGGCAGGGGCTGCGCGACCTGGTCCGGGGCGATGTGGAGGTGGAGCAGCTGGCCGGCCCCGTGGGCATCGTGGAGTATATGGCGGAGACGGGGGAGCAGTCCGAGACCTTTGGGGACGCCATGACCCGGATCCTGCTGCTGGCCGCCATGATCGCCATTAACCTTGCCATCATGAACATGCTGCCCATCCCGGCGCTGGACGGCGGGCGGGTCTTCCTGCTGATCGTGACGGTGATCATCGAGGGGATCACCCGCAAGAAGCTCAACCCCAAGTACGAGGGCTATATCCACCTGGTGGGCATGGTGCTGCTGCTGGGGCTGATGGCCTTTGTGCTGTTCAACGACATCTCCCGCATCGTGACAAAGTAAAACGTCAGCGTGCGCAAATCGCTCCGAAGGCTTAGCTTCGGGGCGTTTTGCATATGCTGCATTTTTTTCTTGACAGGAGAAGTTTGACGGTGTAAAATGCTATTGTTAAAAAGCAATAGTGTTTCGGAATGTTCTCGAAAGCCAGGGGCCAAGTGCCCCCTTAAGGCATCGGAGAACATTTTTTGTTGTTACGGAAGGAGGAGAAACCGCGTGAGAAAATACATTTTTGTCACCGGCGGCGTGGTGTCGGGGCTGGGCAAGGGCATCACGGCGGCGTCCCTGGGGCGGCTGCTCAAATGCCGCGGGCTGAAGGTGGCCGCGCAGAAGCTGGATCCCTATATCAACGTGGACCCGGGAACCATGAGCCCCTATCAGCACGGAGAAGTCTATGTCACCGAGGACGGCAGCGAGACGGATCTGGATCTGGGGCACTACGAGCGCTTTATCGACGAGGATCTGAACCGCTTTTCCAACCTGACCACGGGAAAGGTCTACTGGAACGTGCTGAACAAAGAGCGGCGGGGCGAGTACCTGGGGCAAACGGTGCAGGTGATCCCGCACATCACAGAGGAGATCAAGCGCTTTATCTACAGCCTGGGGGAGAAGACCGGGGCGGATGTGGTGATCACCGAGATCGGCGGCACCACCGGCGATATCGAGAGCCAGCCCTTTCTGGAGGCCGCCCGTCAGGTGGGCCTGGAGCAGGGGAAGGAGAACACCCTCTACATCCATGTGACCCTGGTGCCCTTCCTGCGGGGCAGCGACGAGCACAAGACCAAGCCCACCCAGCATTCCGTGAAGGAGCTGCAGGGCATGGGTATCGCGCCGGACATCATCGTGCTGCGCTGCGACGAGCCGCTGGAGCCCTCGATTTTCCGGAAGATCTCCCTGTTCTGCAACGTAAAGCCAGACTGCGTCATCGAAAACCGAACCTTGCCCAACCTCTACGAGGCGCCGCTGATGCTGGAGGAAAAGGATTTTTCCCTGATCGTCTGCCGGGAACTGGGGCTTTGGACCCGGGCGCCGGAGCTGGGGGAGTGGAAGGCCATGGTGGAGCGGATCCGCCATCTGGATCGGGAGATCTGCATCGGCCTGGTGGGAAAATATGTGCAGCTGCACGACGCCTATCTCTCCGTGGCGGAAGCGCTGCGCCACGCGGGTTATGCCTGCGGCACAAAAGTGAACATCCGCTGGATCGACAGCGAGACCATCAGCGACGAGACGGCGGCGGAGGTGCTGGCGGGCTGCGACGGGCTGATCGTCCCCGGCGGCTTCGGCGACCGGGGCGTGGAGGGCATGATCGCCGCGGCGCGCTATGCCCGGGAGCGGGATCTGCCCTACCTGGGCATCTGCCTGGGGATGCAGGTGGCGGTGATCGAGTTTGCGCGCCATGTCTGCGGTCTGGCTGACGCCAACTCCGGGGAGTTTGCCCCCGATTCTCCCCACAAGGTCATTGATTTCCTGCCGGATCAGAGCGACGCCGTCAGCAAGGGCGGAACGCTGCGCCTGGGGGCATATCCCTGCCGGGTGGAGCCGGGCAGCCGCATGGCGTCCTGCTACGGCGAGGAGCTGATCCGGGAGCGCCACCGGCACCGCTACGAATTCAACAACGATTACCGGCAGCTTCTGGAGGAGAGAGGGTTGCGGCTCTGCGGCCAGTCCCCGGACGGACATATCGTGGAGGCGGTGGAGCTGGGCGAAAAGCGCTTTTTCCTGGGCGTGCAGTTCCACCCGGAGTTCAAAAGTCGGCCCAATCGCCCCCACCCTCTGTTCGTGGGGCTGATCGCCGCGGCGATGAAAGGATGAAGAGATGCAGAAAGTTTTGATCCTGGATTTTGGAGGACAGTATAATCAGCTGATTGCCCGCCGGGTGCGGGAGGAGCACGTGTATTGCGAGCTGCGGGAGCACGACATGCCCCTGGAGGAGATCCGGAGCTTTGACCCCATCGGCATCATCTTTACCGGTGGGCCGGGCAGCGTCTATCTCCCCGACGCGCCGAAGCCTGACCCGGGGATCTTCACCCTAGGAAAGCCGATCCTTGGCATCTGCTACGGCTGCCAGCTGCTGGCTCAGATGCTGGGGGGACGGGTGATCCCCGCCCAGGCGGACAGCGCACGGGAATATGGGAAGACAGTGACACGCGTCGATCCCGGCTGCGCCCTGTTCCGGGGGCTGCCGGAGGAGAGCGTGACCTGGATGAGCCACGGGGATTACCTGGCGGAGGCGCCGGCGGGCTTCCGGCTCAGCGCCCACTCCGCCGCCTGTCCCACGGCAGCCATCTGTGACGAGGCGCGGCGCTTCTACGGCGTGCAGTTCCACCCGGAGGTGCATCACACGGTCTTCGGCGGCGCAATGCTGCACAACTTCCTTTATGAGATCTGCGGCGCGGCGGGAGACTGGACCATGGCGAGCTTCCGGGAGCAGGCCGTGTCGGCCATCCGGGAAAAGGTGGGCGAGGGCCGCGCGCTGCTGGGCCTCTCCGGCGGCGTGGATTCCTCCGTGGCAGCGGCGCTGGTGGCGGAGGCCATCGGCTCCCGGCTGCAGTGCGTGTTCGTGGATCACGGTCTGCTACGGGAGGGCGAGGGAGACCAGGTGGAGGCTGCCTTCGCCGACAGGGAGCTGCAGTTTCTCCGGGTGGACGCCCGGGAGCGTTTCCTGAAACGTCTCGCCGGGATAGAGGAGCCGGAGCAGAAGCGCAAGATCATCGGCGAGGAGTTCGTGCGCGTCTTTGAAGAGGTGGGCAAAGCCATCGGCGCGGTAGAGTATCTGGTTCAGGGCACCATCTATCCGGACGTGATCGAATCCGGCCGGGGAGAGGCCGCCGTCATCAAGAGCCACCACAATGTGGGCGGTCTGCCGGCACAGGTGGAGTTCCGGGATATCCTGGAACCATTGCGGACGCTCTTCAAGGACGAGGTGCGGCAGCTGGGACGGGAGCTTGGACTGCCGGAGGAGCTGGTCTCCCGCCAGCCCTTCCCGGGGCCGGGGCTGGCCATCCGCGTCATCGGCGCGGTGACGGCGGAAAAGCTGGAGCTGCTGCGCCGGGCGGACGCCATCTTCCGGGAGGAGATCGCCGCGGCGGGGTTGGCACAGCACTGCAGCCAGTATTTCGCCGCCCTGACCAATATGCGTTCGGTTGGCGTTATGGGCGACGGGCGCAGCTACGATTACGCGGTGGCGCTGCGCAGCGTGCAGACCGGGGATTTCATGACGGCGGACTGGACAAGGCTGCCCTATGAGCTGCTGGATCGGGTCTCGGTGCGGATCGTCAACGAGGTTCGGGGCGTGAACCGGGTGTTCTACGACATCACCTCCAAGCCGCCGGCCACGGTGGAATATGAATAATATGAGCCCCTTTACCGGAGCCTTCGATCCGGCAAAGGGGCTGTTCCTTCATGTGCCTTATTCGATTACAACGTCCACGGTCTCGATCCCGTAATAGCGGAAGAGCCGCAGCGCTTTCGCGCCGATCCGCTCGCCGCAGATCAGGATCGGCACCGCCGGGGGACAGCCCACGCTGGGGCTGGCCAGGATCCGACCGAGCGCTTCCTCCGTCGGCACCGTCTCGAAGGGGGAGAGCAGCGCCTCACGGGGCGTGAGCACCGGGGCGGGCGGCGGCAAGGGCGGCGCGGCCTCCCGCAGCGGCGCCCGGGTCGGAACGGCCTGCAGCGCGTCCAGCAGGCGGGGAAAAGCATCAGCCCCGCACGCCGGCGTGAACATCAGCACCAGGTAGTCCGGGTCTGCAAACTCGCAGACGATGCCGGATTGTCCCAGAATCACCGCCAGTTCCTCGCCGGTGTAGCCCCGGGACTTGGGGCAAAGCGTCAGCTTCAAAGGCTCCGTACCCGTGAGCGTCCAGCCCTCCGCCCGCAGCTGGGCTTTCAGCGCGTCCAGCCTTGCGGCGGTATCTGCGATCCGGGCGGGATAATCCCCGGCCAGGAGGGCGTTTACCAGATCCAGCGACTGCAGGATCAGATAGGAGGGGCTGGTGCTGGCAAAGAGCGAGAGCGCCTGTTCGCCCATGGGCAGCAGCGCCGCCGGGCAGCTTTGGGAAAGGTGCAGATACGCCCCGCCGGTCAGCGCCGGCAGGGTCTTATGCGCCGAGTCGCAGCACAGATCCGCCCCCAGATCCAGCGGGTGCCGGGAGGGGGAGAGAAACTTCAGATAGGCGCCGTGGGCATTGTCCACCAGCAGCAGCGCGCCGTTTTGATGGCAGATCTCCCCGATGGCGGCCAGCTCCGCGCAGCCTCCCAGATAGTCGGGGCTGGTCACATAGACCGCCGCAGGGGGCTCAGCCTCCGCAAACAGCGCCGCCACCGCCTCCGCCGTCAGCGGACAGGACAGCAGCTCCTGCCCCTCGCCCAGCCAGCGGATCTCCAGATCCAGCAGGGCGGCCGCCTCCAGAAAGACCCGGTGGGCGTTGCGCCCGGCGGCGATGCGGGGCTTCTCGCCCCGGAGCCTGGCGTAGAGCTGCGCCAGCTGCAGCATGGCGCGGATGCAGAGAGAGGAGCCCTCGGTGGAATAGAGCGTCCGGGCGCTGCCGAAGAGCCGGGCGGCGTTCTCCTCACTCTCCCGGATGACGCCCCTTGCCCGGTACAGCACGTCCGCCCCGGGGATCTCGGTGATGTCCAGCGTCTCCGGCCCCAGGAACGGCTGCCCCTTGTGCCCCGGCATGTGCAGCCGGAGAGCACCAGACGCCGCGTAGCTGCGGACGAAATCGCAGATGGGGGGCTTCATCGGCCTTCCGCTGCCCGGGAGACGGCCAGCATGATGGCGCACTCCATCCGCTTGCGGAAGAGCTCGCAGCCGGCCTCGTAGATCCCGGTGATGCGCCCCGTGGCGTGGTAGGCGTTGGCCGCGCAGCCGCCGGAGCAGTAGAGCTTGGCCCAGCAGTCGGCGCACTCGGGCTTGGCATAGACGTTGCAGGCGGCGAACTCGCCCTGCACCTCCGGGTTATCAAGGCCGTTCCAGATATCGCCCAGCTTGAAGCGCTCCTCGCCCACAAACTGGTGGCAGGGGTAGAGGTCGCCCCAGGGGGTCACGGCCATGTACTCCGTGCCGGAGCCGCAGCCGGAGATGCGCTTGTAGATGCAGGGGCCGCCGGAGAGGTCGATCATGTAGTGGTAGAAGGTGAAGGGGCGGCCTTCCCGGTCCCGCTGCCGCATCAGCTCCGCCAGCTCCTCGTACTGCTGCTTCACGATCTCAATGTCCGCCGGGGTGAGGGCGGAGGGATCGTCCGGCGCGCAGACCACCGGCTCCATGCTGAGCTCGGTGAAGCCCAGCTCCAGCATCTGCCGGATGTCCTGCACAAAGTCAGGGTTTGCATGGGTGAAGGTGCCGCGCATGTAGTAGTTCTTGCCGCCGCGAGCCTCCACCAGCTTCTGGAACTTGGGCACGATCCGCTCCCAGCTGCCGTTGCCGGCATAGTCCACCCGGAAGCGGTCGTGGACCTCCTTGCGCCCGTCCAGAGAGAGCACCACGTTGCTCATCTCCCGGTTGCAGAAGTCGATCACGTCGTCGTCGATGAGCATGCCGTTGGTGGTCAGGGTGAAGCGGAAGTTCTTGCCCGCCTCCTTTTCCCGCCCGCGGGCATAGGCCACCAGATCCTTGACTACCTGGAAGTTCATCAGCGGCTCGCCGCCAAAGAAGTCCACCTCCAGGTTCCGGCGCTTGCCGGAATGCTCGATGAGAAAGTCCAGGGCGCGCTTGCCCACCTCAAAGCTCATGATGGCGCGCTCGCCGTGGTACTTGCCCTGACTTGCAAAGCAGTAGGAGCAGTTCAGATTGCAGGTGTGGGCTACGTGCAGGCACAGGGCCTTGATGACCCCGGCGCTCTTTTCCTTGAATCTGCCCGCCATGGGGGCGAAGGTGTCCGGCGTGAAGAGCTGTCCCTCGTCCTTGAGGGCGGTGATCTGGTCATAGCAGTCCTCGATCTCCGCGGCGGGGAGCTCCGGGTACTTTTCTCCCATGGCGGCCAGCACGGCCTCCCGGCTCTCGCTCTCGAACAGGGCAATGCTGTCGTAGGCCAGCTCGTCTACCGCGTGGACGGCGCCGGAGCAGATGTCCAGCACGATGTTGTAGCCGCCCAGCTTATACTGATGGATCATGGATGATTCTCCTTTTCATGAAAAAATGCCGCCATGGATCATGGCGGCATTTGATCGTTTCCCGATTAGTCTTCGGTGTTCTCGCACTTCTGGTTGGCGATACCGCAGCTGGTCTTGCAGGCAGACTGGCAGGAGGTCTGGCACTCGCCGCAGCCGCCGTTGGCAGCGCTGTCGCACAGATTGCGGGTCTTCAGGGTAACAATGTGTTCCATGTTTGTTTCCTCCAAAAGAATATACTTCTTTATACCACGCCCCGGGCTGCAAGTCAAGATGCGCAAGGATTTTTTGCCGAACATTGCCTCCCCCTCCGGGGGAGGTGTCGCGGCGCGTCCCCCGCAAGCGCCGTGACGGAAGGGGTGCGAGACACGGACAGGGCTGCGCGAATCCGCCCGCAGCGCTGGGCAGTGCCCGGCGAAGATGCGCGGATCTGAAGATTTCACAAATGAGACCGGGGGCGACTTGCCCGCGGGAGAGGAAAGGGATATAATGATCCGGGAAAGGGGGGAGCGCCGTGAAAAAATGTTGGGCCTTGCTGCTGCTCTGCCTGCTGCTCTGCGGCTGCGGCGGAGGCCGGGCCGCGCAGGGGATCGCGCAGGAAAGCCCGCCCCCTTCGGCGGAGACGCCGGCACCCATCGCCCTCCCCACGCCGCCGGTGCTGCCCATCCGGCCGGAAGATGATGAGCTGCTGCGGGTGCAGGAAGAGCTGCCGGGGATCCGGGTGGATCTGCGCTACGCGGGGGAGAACAACTTCACCGGGCGGGTCATCTATGATTTCTCTGAGGCCTGGCTGCGATACGGCACGGTGCAGAAGCTCCGCGCGGCGGAGGAGAGCCTGAACGCCCAGGGCTACGGGCTGCTGATCTGGGACGCCTTCCGCCCCCAGTCCGCCCAGTACGTTCTGTGGAGCGTTGTCCCCGACCCGGTCTATGTGGCGAACCCCTACGGCGGGCACTCCAGCCACAGCAACGGCGGAACGGTTGACATAACACTTGTAACTCTGGACGGCTCCCCGGTGGAGATGCCCTCCGGCTTTGACGAATTCTCCCCTCTGGCCGACCGGGATTACAGCGACGTGTCCCCGGAGGCGGCGGAGCACGCCCGGATCCTGGAGCGGGCCATGGTCGACGCGGGCTTCGTCCCCTACGCCGGCGAGTGGTGGCACTATGCCGACAGCGACGCCTATCCCTATGAGGATCTGGAGGCGATCCGCCTGCCCGCGGAAGGCCAACTCTTCTGCCCGGCGGGGGAGCGGGAGCTCACGCTGCGCACTGCGCCGGATCTCCACGCCGCCGCCCTGACGCGGATCCCGGGCGGGACGAGCCTGCAGATCCTGGGCTTTGCCGGCGACTGGGTCCGGGTGGAATACCTTGGTCAGCAGGGCTATGTCCCGCTGGACGAGCTGCAAAACACGGAACCGTAAGGAAACCCCGCGGCGCATTGCCGCGGGGCTTTTATGGATCCGGGCTTTTCATACCCGGGCGAAAGAACCGCCTCCTCTTGCTCAAAGCGTTCTTATCCGTCGGCGCCGGTATCCCTGTCGCCCTGGGACTGTAAGAACCAATCTTCTGGCAGAATTATTTCAATGCGTACGGCACCGGTACCGGTACCGCTGTCGCCCAACAGCCGCAGGAACCAGTCTTCCGGCAGAACACGATCAACACGATCCACCTCGATCGAATAGGCCAGATCATTATATGAGGTGACAGACATGAGAACGGCCAGATACGGCTCTTCCTCAAAATAGGCGCAAACTGCACCATTAATATAACAGTTTTGAAAGGTTCCGTCGGGCTGGGTAACCAAATTGTGCAGGCCGGCTTCTTTCGCACTTTTTTGAGAGCGCACGGTGGAGAGAAAGGCCGAAATCTCTGCCGGATCCGTGATCCCGCATCCGCAGCTTACGTGTTTGCCTCTGCCGTCACATAGTTCCGCATAGGAGACGAACTCCAGCCGGCAGCAGTTGTCCAGGGAGAAATCAAAGTCCGGCAGGGAGGCCTTGCGATAAATGGCCCACCATTCGCTGTTGGGCAAAACGCGGATCAGCAGGTGGTCTGTGGGGTCGTCCTTGATGGAGAACATGCCGGTCTGAACCGAACCGCCCAAGTGATGGTTCTCTGTGGCCTCTCCCTCAACATAAGCTACAAACTCTAACTCACCGAGATGATAGAGGATTCCTTCGTTGGCCAGGAACACATATTCCGTCCCATCGGGGGCGATGAGAGTCCCGTCTTCGCGCTCGACAAAACGGGCGTTGCTCTCTGTGGCGGCTTGGGGAGAGCCGGCTTCCGAGGATTCCTGCGCTTGTCCAGTGGGATTCGGCTCCTGCCCGGCCGGGCGGCGCCAAAACAGCAGCCATGCGATCAGCCCCAGAATCAGCAGCAGGAGGATGGCATGGGTCAGAAGCTGCCTGATCCACCTGCGCCGCTGGGGCGTGGGAGCCGATTCCTGCCCATAGCGGCGCAGCAGCTTTTCGTCCAGCTCGCCTATGGACGAAAAGAGATCATATTCCTTCATGTGCATCTACCTTTCTATACGCCGCGGCGTTCCACATAGATGATGTGCCCGTCCAGCGCGGAGAAGAATACGGTGACGGGGCTTTTGTTCCAGGCCACCGGGCTGTTGTCCCAGCGCAGCTCCCAGATGTCGTTGCTGTAGCCAATCAGCCTTTGAGGCGCCCCACAGTCCGGGAAGGATTCCGACAGGCGCCAGGCGTATTCCATGGCGTCCTCCGGGCGGGAGAAATCAAGCCCCTCGGCGCGGGCGCGGGCGCTCTTCTGCAGCCCTTCGTCCGGATCGCGCATGCTCTCCCGCGGCGCGTGGCGGCCTCCGTTTTCCTCGACCAGGCTCTGACAGGGGGCGGTGAGAAACAGCGCGTCGCAGCGGTGGCCGCTTAGTGCAGCGGGCGCCGTCGCAGGGGCGGCATTTTGCCAGATCTCCGGCAGCGCGTCGCGGACATTCCCTACGCATTTCTCAACGCAGATCACATGCCCATCGCCCGCGCTGCAATAGACTGTGAGATCGGGCAGTGTTTCATCGTAGGACACAAGACAGCTGCCCATATACAGCCCGCGATAATCCCAATATTTCCCGGGCAGATAGTAGTCGATCGCCCAGACGCCGTCGGAGTATTGCGTCGCGGAAAAGGGCATCCAGGCCCGCTCCTCCAGAGCAGCCGGGAGAAGCTCCTCGTCCAGCGCGGACAGACAGGGCGCCAGCGCCCAGGCGAGGCGGGAGATCTCCTCAACGGTGACGATCGCCTTGCCGCGGCTCATCCCATAGGCGGCCTGCTGACAGACCGGGTCGGCATAGGCGTCAGAGCGCGTGAGGGGAAGCGCTTCGCCGTCCCGGGAAAGCGTCGGCAGAGGCGCGGGCTCCGCGGAATAGCGGAGGGAAAACAGCAGACCGTCGCCGCTCGGCTCCGGCAGGGGATCCACCGGCGCGTCCAGCAGCGCCTGCAGCGTCTCCCCCTGCCCGCAGGCGGAGAGTAAAAGCAGCGCGGCGAGGAGCAGGGGCAAAAGGCGTTTCACAAAAATCCCTCCTTCGTAAGATACGCGGACAGCTTCTTTCGGCTGCGGCTGAGACTGGCGCAGCCGGCAACGCGGCAAATCAGAATTCACGGGGATTTATACGGCTCCGTCAAGTATGACTCCACGCAGGAAAAATAGAGCGCATCATAGGGAATTTTCTCCCCGTTGAAATCGATCGATTCTGCCTGAATGGTTTCCGGATTCACATTGTCTCCGCCCAGACCCACATCAAACAGCTTTTTCCCGTCCCGATCCCGCAGAACATAATACACCGTAGGCCGGATCCGCCCGGAATAGTTTGTCAAATCCTGCGCCTGCGGAAGCTCTGCAGGATCCAGCTTTTCCAGAAGCGCGAGGAACAGCTCGTTTTCCATGAGCGCGGTTCCTGAAACCACCGTGTAATGGGTGAAAGCGGTCTCTTCGTCAAGCAGCTCGTCCAGGAACAAAAGCTGCCGCCGCAGGATGTGCCCATCATCGTAGTGGATGCTCAGCGTGCAGTCCTCCAGACGCGCCTGACCGAGGATTTTGTAAGTCTTTGGCTCCGTCTGCCCGCAGGCGGAAAACACAAGCAGCGCGGCGAGGAGAAACAAGCAACAGCGTTTCATGGAAAGCTCCTTCCTTCCGGATAGCCCTTAGCGTTCATAGGTGAAAATGTGGACAATGTGCCCGTCCAGCGCGGAAAAGCAGATTTCGTCCCGATGCCCCTCCAACTCAAGCGTCCACAGGTTTTCCGTGAAGGAATAGAGCATGTCGGGGGCGAGAGAATCCAGATAGAGCCCCTGCTCATGCATCAGATCCAGCAGGCGCCAGGCATATTCCATGGCGTCCTCGTGCCGGGAAAGATCAAGTCCTTCCGCATATCTCGCGGCGCCGGCCTGGAGCTCTACACCGGGGTATCGGGCTGTCTCATTGATGGAATCGGCGCTGTAGGGATTCTGAGACCATACTCTTCGGGGAAAATAGAAGAATACGCTGTCTACCGCCCGCCCCACCGGCAGGGGAGCAACAGGAGCTTCGGCTGCATTTTCCACGATTCCCGGGAGCAGCTGGTTCCAGTTGTTTTGCAGATAGAGGACATGCCCGTCTGCCGCGCTGAATGCGACCAGGGCGGCATCCGGCAGATCGTTGTACCGATAGTTTCTCTTGTTGTGAGAAAAATCGTGGGTATGCTCGTATTCCTCCTGAAGCTTATAGAGCACGACCCAGACTTCGTTGTGGTACAGGATCGCTTCTTCCGGCATCCAGACCGGCTCTTCTCCTTCGTAATACAGAGCAAGGTCCGGATACCGCGATAAGCCCGGCGCGACAGCCCAGGCCATCCTGGACAGGGTTTCCACATCAAAAACCGGCTCCCCCTGACTTACGGAATACGCGGCCTGCTGCATGGCAGGGTCGCAGAAAGCGTCCGCCGGGGTGATCGGAGCTCGCGCATAGGGATAGGATGCGCTGGAGAGATGAAGACAGGGGGAGGGGAGAACCTCCGGACGGTAGTTGACCCGATAAAGCAGATCCCCGCCCTCCGACTCCGGCAGCGGATCGACAGGGGCGGCCAGCAGCGCCGTAAGACTGTCGTAGGGGAGCGGACTCTCCTCACCGATCGCTTCGGAGCGAAGATCCACCGCGTCGATCAGAATACCCGGCAGCATACGCTCGTATATAGCTTGCGTCACGATAGAGCTGCCCGTCCGGTAATGCCCCTGTACCTGCTTATATTGAACGGCAATCACATGGCCGTCTTCGAGGGAAACGTAAACCGTCAGCCTGTCTCGAATATGGTTCCGCGTGACGTCCGGCAGCTCCGGCGGGTAATAGATGTTATATCCGCGTTCAAAACGGAGCGCACATACACCCCTGCCGTATATCCCAATGAGAGCGGGTGTAAACGAAGAGCGATCCTCCGGCGGGCTTTCGGATTCCAGCAGCGACGGCAGGTAGGGTGCAAGGGTGTAGGCCAGATCCTCCAGCTGCTCTTCCGTCTCCAGTGGCTCCCCGCCGCTGACGAGAAAGGCTGCCTGCTGCATGTCAGGGTGGGAGTAGGCGTCGGCCAGGGTCAAGGGTTGATCCAGACCGTCAGGAGGCGTGTCCTCGAAGGATAAATACGGCATTTCTCCGCGAAAGACAGCGGGGGACGGAGAATAGGAGTAATGAACAGTCTGAATTGCATCGCCGCTGTGGTAGACTGGGCTTTCCTCCAGAGGAGCATCCAGCAGATCCTGCAGGCTTGTCCATGTCTCTCCCGTATCGGTATCTCCCCCGGCGGAAAACACAAGCAGCGCGGCGAGGAGCAGGGGCAAAAGGCGTTTCACAAAAATCCCTCCTTCGTCAGATACGCGGAAAGCTTCTTTCGGCTGCGGCTGAGACTGGCGGAGACGGCGACGCGGCTGCAGCCCAGGGCTTTGGCGATCTCCTTCACCGGGCGCACATAGAAGTAGCGCTGGAGGAAGGCCTCGCAGTCCCGGGGCGGCAGGCGCCAGAGAAAATCCTCGATGGCCTTGCGCAGGGCCAGCGCGTCCACCAGCTCCTCAGTGCTGTTCCGGGAAGGGAGGCACTCCTGCAGCTCGTCCAGGGCGAGAATATAGTTTTTGCCGCCGCGCTTTTGCGCCTGCTCTCTCCGCAGGCGGCCCAGCGCCTCGTTGCGCACGATCTTGCAGAGGTAGGCGGAGAGCGAGTCGGGCTTTGTCAGCGGCACGCTGTTCCAGAGCCGCAGCAGGGCGTCGTTCCAGCACTCCTCCGCGTCCTCGGGGGAGTCCAGGATCTCCCGGGCGATCTGCCGGCACAGAGGGGCGTACTGCTCCGTCAGCCTGTCCAGCGCCTTCTCCGACCGGGCCTCCAGCAGCGCCAGGATCTCCCGCTCGTCCATCCGTCTCACCTCCCCGATAGAATCAATCCCATTCTGCCATATATGATGCAAAATGCAAGGCAAATGTGACATGAAACATGAAAAAACCCGCCGATCCGAAGATCAGCGGGAAAACAGGTTGCTGCGATCAGTACATGCCGCCCTGATGCTCTGCGATTTCTTAAGACGGATGAAAAGTTGTTAAAACGCACGAAAACGCGTTAAATACAGCTAAAATGCGATATTAAAGTAGCGCTTAACAAAGTATAGAACTTACGCATTTCTACGAAAATCTACGGGTCTCTACGGGCAAAATGCGTAAAAACCTACGTAAAACACGCTTAATATAGATCCGTCACATACTAAGCGCTTCGTGAAAGGCGTGCTCGACGAAATCGTAGTCGGAATGCGTATAAAGCGACATGGTGATCTCCGGATCGCTGTGCCCCATCACATACTGGAGGGACTTGGGATCAAGCCCTGCCTGCTGCATATTGGTGCAGAAGGTGTGGCGCAATACGTGCGGGGTAACGGTAGGCAGCGTATCCCCGTAGAGCTTCCGATACTTCTTCTGCATCTGACGCATGTAGTTTTCCAGATGCATGGCAACCTTCGGTTTCTCATAGGAATCCAGAAACATGAACCCTCCGCATCCGTCGATGATCATCTCCACCGCAGGCTTCGGGCGCGCTGCTATCACACGCAGGAAAGCTTCGTACGCTGTGTTTGAGAGGGGAATCGTGCGAATGCCGCTGCTGGATTTCGGCGGGCAGACGAAATACGGCTGGTCGCCCGTCCGACAGAGTTGCCTGCGCACATACAAACGGCGCTTGGAGAAATCAACATCCGACAGAGTGATCCCGTAAAGCTCACTGACACGCAGCCCGGTTTCCAGCAGGATCACAATATCGTCATAATAAATTCCGCTTCCGTAGTCCCGGAGGAATTTCAGATACTTCTTCTGCTGTGCAGGGGTCAGCGCGACACGCTTGGCCTCGTCATCGGGGAGAAGCTCGGAGAGGTTGAAGCGAAATGGATTCTTCCGGATGGCATCGTCGTCCACCGCCATCTCGAAAGCGGGCTGAAGCACCGATTTATACACGGTGATGGTGTTCCGCTTCAAGCCTTCATCATGCAGCTTCACAAACCACGCCTTTGCGTCGGATTTTTTGATGCTGCGTATCTTTCTTTGTCCGAAAGCATCGACATGGATCCGTTTGACGACGGTACTGTATGACCTGGCTGTATTTGGCTTGATCGTTCGCTTCATTGCCATATACCGATCCACCAGATCGCATACCTTTTCATCTCCTGCGGCAAAGTCGATCCCGTCCGCAATATCCCGTTCGATTTCTTTTTCTTTTTGTCTGAGCACGTCCAGCGTTTTCGCATAAACGCTATGTGGTTTACCTTTACTGTCTACAAATCTGTAATCGTAAGTGCCGTTCTTCCGTTGGGACTCGCCCTTTTTCAGAATACGACCCTTACTGTCTTTGCGCTTTTCTGACATCATTGCTCCTTTCCGAAAAGCGCCTAATGAGTTGTGAGTATATTATAACCCATCAGGCGCTCGATTTCAATTAGATTGAGTAGGCTTCTGCGAGGTAAGCATCAAACTGTTTGCGCTTGATGAGCCGCTTGTTCCCGACGAACAGAACAAAGGGACACTGATCCGCGTCACTCAGCTCGCGCAGCCGATTGATGCCGATGTTGCTGTAAGCCGCAGCTTCTTCCAGAGTTAGGTTTGCCTTTTCCCATACCGGGATTTCACATCTCATTTGCAAGCCCCCTCTCTCGATTTAGATTCTTTCCTGTATACCGGAACACGATCTCCGGCGGGATCTTTTCCATCTGGCACTGCAGGTTGTAGAGGTCAGCTTTGAGCTGTGCCTCATCCAGCTTTCTGGATTTGACCCTGTCGTTGGCCGCTTTCAGATCGCCTTGTAGCCCTTCCTTTTCATCCTCCAGCCTGCTCTTATCTTCCTGCAGATCCTTGATGGTCTGCTCATACAGCCGGGCCTTGGTGGCGAAACGGCCATAGTCCGGGATGAAGCTGCGGAGAAGCTTGTCAAGCTCTGCAGCATTTTTCCTGGCATTGAAGGGGTTGGTGTCGGCCAGCAGCTCGTGAATGCGCTTTGCCTGCCTGTTCAGATTCGCAGCCTGCTTGAAGATGCGGGGCGGAATATGCTCCCGCCCGGCCTTGCTGGCACTCTCGCCGCGCTCCAGTTCCGGGTATTTCCCGACCATGTGCTTCCAGTAGCGATCCTGCCAGGCCGTCAGCGTCTTCCGGTTGCCCAGGATCAGTTTGGCGGAGAGATGCCCGTCCTGCGTGATCGGGACAAAAGAAACGTGCATATGCGGCGTCTTCTCGTCCATATGCACGACGGCGGAGATCAGACGATCCTCGCCCAGCTCCTTCTTGAGAAATTCCACGGCGTGTTCAAAGAAGCCGCGGATCTCGCTTTTCTTCTTGCCCTTGAAAAACTCCGGGCTGGCTGTGATCAGCGTCTCCACGATCCTCACACTGTCGCTGCGGACACGGGGGCAGTCATACTGCTTGATCAGCGCCTCGGACATAGCGCGGTATTTGTCCGTGGGTTGGATGATGTGAAAGTTGTTCTTGCTCCGATTCGTATCCACGTCGGGGTTGCTGGCGTATTTCTCCTTCGTACGCTCGTTGTGGGCCTCGATATTGCTGATCTCCGGCCCCTTGTACTTGGCGAAGCGCAGGATGGCAAACTGTCCCTTATCCATCAGCGTTCTCTCCGTTTCTGCCATACAAGGTCATAGCCCAGCACATCGGCCAGCTCGATGACCTCCCGATAGCGGATGCTCTCCCGCTGGAGCTTGGCG
>JAEEGI010001055.1_pt1 | contig 70209 bp, 66 predicted proteins | sample 8958751 | NCBI WGS metagenome assembly JAEEGI01 (sample SAMN16246545, study PRJNA631951) | gut metagenome | biome: gut microbiome; feature: rumen; material: KS-attached | host: Bos | place: Iran: Karaj | collected 2018-10
AAGTTCAATGCCTGACGGCCATAGCGAGGTGGAACCACCCCTTCCCATCCCGAACAGGATTGTGAAACGCCTTAGCGCCGATGATAGTGCCGGTCCCGGTGTGAAAGTAGGTCACTGTCAGGCAACACCTAACGGAGCCCCGTACCCATTAAAGGTACGGGGCTTTTTGCTATACATGCACTGCACACGTATCAAGCTCATTGCATCAGTAAAGCATCCTCCTTATTATTATCCCTATGTCTAATTTTGTCTTTGACGGGGTAATCTATGAAGAAACTGATATTTGTTATGGCCTTGTCCTTGGGACTTACCCAGGTTGCGAGTGCGTGTGGGGATGGACCGTTGACTGGTGATTTTACGACAGGGGATATTCGGGTACGTATTTCATCGATTGACCGTTGCGGTTCTACTTTCCGTTACGAGGCATGGAATGCTCCTAAAAGGTTAGGTCAAGGCAAAGCCGATTGGACGATGCGTGGGGAAGATGTTTTTCAGAACAATGTTTACCGCATTGATTTTAAGAAGGGTAATACCCTTTTCCGCGTAGTTCCTGTTGGCGATTGCGATAACCTTGATTGTGACGCCAACTTGGACGTCTTTATTAATGGCAAGAAAAAACAGCATTACTACTTGCGCAGAATCCTCTATTGATTGTTTTTACGTCCATAGTTATTGGTAATTGAGGAAGAAATATGGGAACTGACCAAACAATGAACACGGCTGATTGGTATTTCCAAAAACTCCAAAACGGAGGGGAGTCACGCCAAGAAGCCACTTATCGTGAAATCCGCCGTGTAGCAGTCGACCTACAGGTGATGGGGGATATGATGAAAGCTGTATTTGAAGATGCTTCGCAAATGATCTTCCCTGCATCACTACTGCGCTAACGGTTCTTGTGCTTTCAGTGAAAAAGAAGCCATGCAGGGTTATTGCATGGCTTCAGCTATTTTAGGTTCGTGGAATATTATGCATCAGGCTTGAGGACATTGTCATTTGCATCTGCCAGACGTTCTTTCAGCTTGGCATATTCTTCTGCGAGGTATTTCTCAGCCCATTTCTGGTCATCGATTTTCTCAATGCGCACTGCGCTGTACTTGTATTCCGGAGTTTTGGCTGTTGGGTCAAGGTGTTCAACAGTCAGTTCATTACAAGCGCCAATCCACCATTGGTAAGTCATATAGATGGCGCCACGGTTTGTTCGTTCTGTGACATAGGCGCGGGTGATGACTTTGCCACGGCGACCTTCAACCCAAATGAGTTCCTGATCCTTGATGCCATAGGTATCTGCGTCAACTGGGTTGATTTGAGCAAAACCTGGTTCATCTGCCAGAGTGGCAAGTGCGGAGCAGTTTCCTGTCATTGAGCGGCAGGAATAATGCCCAACTTCACGGACTGTACTTAGGATGAGAGGGAATTGGTCATCCACAAGGTCAAACGGTGGACGCCACTCAGCAGGAATCATCTGTGCGCGGCCATTTGGTGTCAGGAATTTACCGCCCCTGTACATCCAGAGGTTCCCAGGGTCATCAAGGGTACGGCATGGGAAGGATACATAACCAAGCCCTTCCATTTTTTCATATGTTGCGCCATAGAACATCGGGCACAGTTCACGCATTTCATCCCAGATTTCCTTGGTATTGTTGTAGTGCATTGGATAACCCATTGCAGTTGCCATCAAGCTATGAATTTCCCAGTCATGCTTAGTGCCTTCAGGTGCTTTGATGGCGGTATACATACGTTGGAAGCCACGGTCTGCTGCCGTATAGACGCCGTCGTGTTCACCCCATGATGTTGCCGGGAACACAACGTCAGCTTCGGCAACCGACTTCGTCATGAAGATATCTTGGGCAATGAGTAACTCAAGTTTGGCATAGGCATGGCGAACTGCATTAAGGTCCGGTTCTGTCTGTAATGGGTCTTCACCGAACAGATATATCGCCTTGATTTTGCCGGTTTCGATGTTATGGCAGACTTCCGTAATAGGGATGCCCTTTTCTGCAGGGAGTTTTTCTACACCCCATGCCTTTTCAAATTTCTTGCGGTTTTCTGGATCGGTAACAGACTGGTAGCCAGGGAATCTGCCTGGTAGGACACCCATGTCACAGGAACCTTGGACGTTATTCTGTCCTCGGACTGGCCCTACGCCGACATTAGGTTTGGCAAGGTTGCCGGTCATAGCTGCCATGTTGGATAGCTGAATACAGGTTTCAACACCTTGCCCCCACTGCGTGACGCCCATGCCCCAGAGGATGGTTGCTGTTTCAGATGTCGCATACATCCTAGCTGCCTGCCGGACAAGTTCTGGATCAAGACCGGTGATTTCTGCCGTGTTTTCTGGGGTGTATTTCTTAACGGTTTCCCAGACTTTTTCAAAGCCATCTGTGTGGTCTTCGATGAACTTCTTGTCAATCAGGTTCTCTTCAATGATGACATGTTGCATAGCATTACAAAGGGCAACATTAGAACCATTTTTCAGTTGGAGATGGATATCTGCAATACGAGCCGACTCGATGACGCGTGGGTCAACGACGATGATTTTTGCCCCTTTCTGTTTTGCCTTGATGACGCGGCGGGCAACAATTGGGTGGGAGTCGGCTGGGTTGTAGCCAAAAATCAGGATGCATTTGGTATCTTCAATCTCAGAGATTGAATTACTCATTGAGCCATTGCCAAGTGTCTGATCCAAAGCTTCAACAGAAGGTCCGTGGCAGACGCGTGCGCAGTGGTCAGTGTTATTGGTTCCAATAACAGCGCGGGCAAACTTTTGGGCAATATAGTTTGCTTCATTACCAGGTCCCCTGGCGCATCCGCTGACGAAAATGGAATCAGGGCCGTATTTTTCTTTGATTTCCAAGAGTTTGGTGCTGGCAAAACGGATGGCTTCGTCCCAAGATACTTCGGTGAATGGCTCGCCTTTTTTATAGCGTACCAATGGACGCGTTAGGCGAGGTGTCAGAATACGGGTGTCGTTCAAGAATTCCCAACCGTAATAGCCCTTCAGGCAAAGTTCACCCTGGTTGGTGAAACCATTTGCGCCTTCCGCTTTGATGATTTTGTTTTTTTCAACGTCAACTGTGAATTCGATTTTGCAGCCTGACGCACAGTATGGGCAGACTACCAATGTTTTTTTCGTTGTCATAATTTCTCCACACACCAGTAAGGTGGTTAGGGGTCAGCAGTCTGCGCGCAGTCTTAGCCAAGTGCTTCAGGGGGCATGCTGAATGCTGATTTTTCCTGTTTTTCGCGGGTTTTTGCTTCGAGTGTGGAAGTATCGATGAGCTGAAGTGCTTTTGTTGGACAGACCTTCACACACTGAGGTCCCTCAGGGATGTCAATACAAAGGTCGCATTTATGGGCGACGCGGACAGAACCCTTGACGGTCACTGGACCTAAATCTGCCTGTTTGACAGGCTTGGTAACAACCGACATAGCGCCGAAAGGACAAGCCAACACACAGGACTGACAGCCGATGCAACGATCTTCAATGATCTGGACGGTGCCGTCTTTATATACCAATGCTTTGGTCGGACAGACGCGAACGCAGGGAGCATTCTCACAATGGTGACATTGCACAGGGGCAGACATTTCCAGTCCCTTGATGACTTTCAGGCGGGGATGGAAATTTTCAGGGGTCAGGTCATTTTCTGCCCCGGTAGGGTGGCCAAGCACGCAGGCAACTTCGCAGGTGCGGCAACCAATGCATTTATCAGGATTTGCAATAACAAACCGGTTCATACTTCTGTCTCCTGTCAATAGAGGCTTTTGTGAAAATTATGATGACGGACATGGTTTTGTTCCCCATTTTCATAGGAGCCAGTCAACCCCATTAGGAATCTTAAAGGCATGCCGTCTGTCTTTTTATATTATGCCGGTTCCTATTATATGCCATGCAGTGGGATTCTGTGTGGTTATGTGCTGTTATTGTCGTTCCCAAGTCATGGAGATTGGGGTTTTGGTGTTAATATTAGGGCGTGAACAAAAGTGTCCATGATTGCATCTCCCATAATAAAACTAAAAAATGGGCACAAAAGACTGAAACTTCCCTTTCTCGCAGATTGGCATAACTATGGCAAACGATAAAGAAGCACCGAAACCAACCTGTCCTGTTACGGACATATTGGAAGTATTGCGGGCGCAATTGCATACCGAAGGCACTTTAGAGCCTAAAGCTCGCAGGGCTGCTGCACGTGTGACCCGTATCGTCACGGAAATTACACTGGGACGTAATAACATTAAGAGTCTTACTGAATTGGATAAGGCGGCGGAAGAACTCAAGGGACTTTCCCCAGCATTAGGCAATGCTTTAATTGCCTCCCTTTCAGCAAACCGTGCGGAATGGGAATCCCATCTAGTGGGCGAATGTACGGTTGGAACGTGCTTTAAGCCGCGTTCTGCCCCATGTCAGGTTGCATGTCCAGCTCATATCGATATCCCAAGCATGATGGCTCATATCGGACACGGTAATTTCTCTGAGTCGCTGAGGGTCTTGTCGGAAGATACACCACTGCCTGATTCTTGCGGACTTGTCTGCCCTGCACCATGTGAATATGACTGCGTACAGAATGCGGTTAGCGGTAAACCCGTCTTCATCCGTCCGATGAAGCATGTTGCTGCACGCTGTGCCGAAGTTAAGCCTGATTTGAAGAAAGCAGCGCCTACTGGCAAGAAGATTGCTATTGTCGGTTGTGGACCGTCAGGAATTACTGCTGCTTATTACTTGGCTCAGAAGGGACATACGGTTGAAATTTTTGACGAGCGTGAGCATCCGGGTGGCGTGATGCGCTACGGTATTCCGAATTACCGTTTGCCTGACTACAAGCTCTACGCTGAAATCGATGTCGTCAAGAATTTAGGTGTTGAGATTCATCTTGGCTACCATGTTGGTAATGCTAAGGAATTTCAGGACAAGGGTTATGATGCCACGTTGCTGGCAACGGGTATGCAGAATTCCAAGCGTCTTGGCGTGCCAGGTGATGACCAGGATTTTGTTATCGGGGGGATGGACTTCCTGACAGCGGTTCGTTCTGGCAAGAATCCTAGGATTGGTCCTCACGTTATCGTTATCGGTGGTGGGAATGCTGCCATTGACGTTGCTATGACTGCATTCAGGCAAGGTGCTGAAAAAGTTCAGATGTGGTACCGACGTAACCGTAAGCAGATGCCTGCTAATCCGCATGAAGTTGAGCTGGCACTGGCAGAAGGTGTAGAACTTGTTGAATTCTGGGCTCCAACGCGCGTCATGGAAGGAGGCATGATTGAGTTCGAACGTTCTCGGTATGCGCCTGATGCAGGGAAAGTGCCTCCAGTTACCGTTCATGCAGACCAGATTTTTGCGGGTATCGGTCAGGAAGCTGACCTCAGTTGGCTTGAAGGTTCCAAAATTGAGACAAAATGGGGAGCCATCGTTAACGATCCGGTGACTTTGATGACGGCTGAAGAAGGGATTTTTGCCAGTGGTGATATTGCGCATGGTGCAAGTACTGTTGTTGCAGCGATTGGCTCAGGCAAACGAGCCGCGCTGTCTATCCATGAGTACCTGACCGGTGAAAAAGCAGATTACGCTTCCCTTGAGCCGCAGCGTCGTGATGAAGTCGCTTATATTGATGCTGACCCACAGCGCCGAATGTCTGCTGATCGCGCACATATTGAAGAACACGATCCAGCAACCCGTAAGTTCTCCCATGAATTTATGCAGGAAGATTGGGACGAAAAAGTGGCAGCGGTTGAAGCACAGCGATGCTTGCGTTGCGATACCTGTATCGGTTGTGGGTTGTGTGAACTGGCATGTATTGAAGTTGGTGCAGAAGCCTTGCGGATGGTTGAGACAAAAGGTGGTCGGATGGTCTTTAAGGATCTCTTAAGGCCAGCTGACAAGTGCATCGGTTGTGGTGCGTGTGCCTCAGTCTGCCCGACGGGTGCTATTAAGGTCGAGGACCGCGATGGATACAGGGTCACCGAAATCACCGGATCCGTCGTCCGTAAACAGCCAATGGGTACATGTTCAGCCTGTGGAGAGACCTTCTCTGCGTCGATGGTTCAGCTGAATCAGACCGAAGATGTCATTGGTGGCGCAACGTTACAGCCGAAATTGTGTCCTGCTTGTGCACGGATCCAGTCGGCCAAGGCGATGAAAAATATGCTGTGGTTGGCAAAGACATCTACTTAAAAATAAACGTACAGCTAACCCAGAAATGGCAGGGGTGTTTATGCTTCCTGCCATTTTTTATTCGTGTCCGGAGGATTGGTTCGTCGTACAGAACTTTCTAAGCCATACGGCAACCTGTGTTGTGTCATTTAGGTCAAGCCAGTCGAGGTTTTCTCGAATGTCCTTGGGGCTGGGCGCATCTGAGATGACAGCTAAAATGGTGTTGTCAGTAGGGAACATTGGGGATTTGCCCAACGATGGGCGGTATACCTCCAGCTTGGGAATACGTTCGTGCTTAAACCCTTCAATAAGGGTTAAGTCTGCTTCCTGCATACGAGAAATCAGTGCGTTGAGCGTGGGTAATTCGTTGCCATCTAGTTCATGCATGATGGCAAAACGGTAAGGGGATGCCAGCAGGACTTCTGATGCTCCTGAGCGTCTAAGTCTGGCGCTGTCTTTGTGGGGAGGTTCCAGTTCGACATCGTGGTGACTACTTTTTACCACGTTGACTTTCAGTCCGGCATCAATCAGGAGGGGGATGGTTTTTTCCAAGAGTGAGGTTTTTCCGCTTCCCGACCAGCCGATGATACCAATGACCGAGTTTTTAGGGTGTTGGGTCTGCATGGTGTTTTTTCCGTGATGTTACTTGTTTGTGGTGGTGACATCTAGGTACTGCCAGTCTGAGAGCAGTATTGGATGCTTTTTGAAGCCTTGCACATGAGGACGTACCAGCCAATTCCTTGTCCTTGAAACATGGAGAACCCAAGGGGTGTCAGCTTCCATTTGCCGATTCATCTGGACATAGAGGGCATTACGTTCGTTGCCTTGTGGTAAGGTAGCGGCTTGACGGTAGAGGCTGTCATAGGCCTCTGATCGGTAGCAACCATAGTTGCCTTTGCCTGCGTTAGGGCCATATAAGAGTTGCAGGAAGTTTTCACCGTCGGGATAGTCTGCGTGCCAAGCGCCGCCCCACATCATCAATCGGCATCCTGCTGCATCTTTGAGGTTATCGGCAAAATTTCCCACCTCGAACATGACTTTTATCCCAATCCTATCGAGCCCACGTTTCCAGATTTCTGAAATGGTTCGTGCTGAGGCGCTTGCGTCGGTGCGGATTCTGAGAACGAGTGGACTTCCATCGGGCATGGTACGGTAGCCGTCAGCCTGTTTCTTGTAGCCGAAGTAATCAAGGAGGCGTGATGCAAGTTCAGGATCGTGTGTGATACTGCTGACATATTCAGGATCGTGGCCTGCGACGCCGGGTGGAATCATCATCTGGGCGATGGATGCTTGACCGTTCCGCAGGAGGGAAATCTCGGACTCAGTGTCATATGACATGGCAATTGCCCGGCGAAGCGCTATCTTTTCAGGCGTATAACCTCCTGTTAAGGGATCCTGCATGTTGAACAGGGTATAGGTGACTTCAGGTTCCACCATGGTGTATTGGCGGATACCCTGTTCGGTGAATTCTGGTTTGAGTGCGCCGTTTTCAAGAGCAACGGGTGCAGCAAGTTGGGGTAATTTGTCAAAATCAATACCGCCTTCTTGGAAAGTCAGCCATCGGGACTGCTCTTCTTCGATGATTGAGATTTCAACGCGGCCTATCTGTGGCATCTGTTTTCCCTGCATCTCTTGGACAAGGCGGTCGTCCCATTCATCGCCACTGGACTGGAAATTCCAGGTGAAGCCGCGGTAGTAGGGGTTGGCCTCCAGTGTGATACGGCTCCTTGGTACATAAGATGCTAGTCGGTAAGGTCCGGTTCCAACAGGATGGAAAGCAGCATCATTCCCATAGCCCTCAATAGCTTCACGTGCGACAGCACCCAAAGCACCGTAGGCGAGGATATAGGGGAAGTTTGCGTCTGGTGCAGTCAGATGGATTTTCAGGGTGTAGCGGTCAGGAACTTGTAGCCCGGCAACGGGCGCATCATAGTTCAAGTGTCCTATTTTTTCTGCTTTTTTAGCCAAGGTATCAAGTCCAACGATTTTTCCGCGCAGGAAACCGGCTGAAGGAGAACGGTTGGCAGGATCAAGTAAGCGCTTGATGGAGTAGCTGTAGTCGATTGCTGTCAGTTCACGTTTTTTGCCTTTGAAAATAGGGTCTGGTGCGAAATAAATGCCCTTTTTAAGGTGGAATGTGTAGGTTTTGCCGCCGTCGCTGATTTCGGGCATGGCTGTAGCCGTGTTGGGTACGAGTCGGGCAGGACGTGCTAGGTAGTCATAAGTCAAAAGTGTTTCAAAAATGGCTTCAGCAACCCAGCCAGAATAGTAATTTTGGGTTCTGACCATATCAAAACCATCATCTGCCGCTTCAAAGACACTATGGATAACCTTATTGGGATCGGCGGTAGCCTTGACTGGAGTCACCGTCAAAAGGACTATTGCTGCGATGAGGCAGGCAAAGATGTTCCATGCCTGTGTTTTGAGTCTTTTTTTCAGGGATGGAAACGGATTCATGACGGCTGTTGAAAATGGGTACTGCGTTTACGGAAAGACGGACAGAGGCATTATAATCACACATTTTGGTAGTTTTCGAAAACAGCGATGAAGGTCTTCCGTCGTTTGTCCCAAAATATTATTTCCCCGAGTGCCTTAGCCATTGGTAATTTTGATGGTGTGCATAGGGGGCACCAGGCGTTGCTTTCAAAGCTTAAAGAAGTTGCCTCCCGTCTAGGAGTGTTACCGACGGTGTTGACATTCAACCCGCACCCACGCCGCTTTTTTGCTGAGTTGTCTGGTAATACAGAGACAGTGCCGTTTACTATCACGCCCTTCAGGGATAAGATGCGTGCTCTGGCTGGAGCCGGTGTTAAGCAAGTGTGTATGGCTCCTTTTGATGCTGCACTCGCATCCCTTTCAGCAGAGGCTTTTATTGAGCAGGTTCTGGTAGGAGCCTTGCGGGTACGCTGGATGACGGTCGGTGAGAATTTTCGATTTGGCAGGGGGCGAGAAGGAACGACCGAGCTGCTGGTAGATGCAGGGAAAAGGTATCACTTTGAGGTGGCCGTTATGCCGATGGTGAACGATGGAGAAGACCGCATTTCTTCTACAGATATCAGGCATGCTTTGGCATTGGGGGAGTTGGATAGGGCCGCCAAGTTGTTGGGAAGGCCTTATACGCTTTCAGGGCACGTTGTGAAAGGGAACCGTTTGGGGCGTGAACTCGGCTTTCCGACAGCAAATCTTTCATTGCGCCAAGGACTCCCCGTTTTATCGGGAGTGTTTATTACGCGTGTACATGGGTTGGAACCAGAACCATTGCCAGCTGTATCGATGATAGGGAGCCGCCCTACCGTTGTTGAGCAGGGAGCGGTAGTACTGGAAACCCATTTGCTTGACTATCAAAGTGATATTTATGGCACCTTAATTGAGATTGAGTTCTTGGAAAAACTAAGGGATAACCGGCGGTTCTCTGGTGTTGATGCATTGAAAATGGCCATAAGGAATGACATTGCGGTAGCTAAGATTTATTTCAGACAGCATCATACGGGTATGGTTCTGCACAGATAACAACAGAAAGCCCCAAATAACGGGTAAAATTCAATGTTTAACATCCAATTTTGAGTGTAAAGAAAATGGCGAATAAACCAGCTGACCAGACAGGCAAGAAGAAGAAACAGGAAAAGGTTAAATTACCGCCTGAGTATGCAGTCAATATGCCTGACACACCGTTTCCTATGCGTGGGAACTTAGCAAAACGGGAACCGGAATGGGTCAGAGAATGGCAGGAAAAGGGCGTTTACCAGCGTATCCGTAAGGCAGCGAAAGGTCGTCCGCAGTTTATTTTGCATGATGGTCCTCCTTATGCGAATGGGGATATCCATATTGGCCACGCCGTCAATAAGATTCTGAAGGACATTGTGCTTAAGTCAAAGGGTTTGGCGGGGTTTGATGCGCCTTATGTCCCAGGGTGGGATTGCCATGGTATGCCGATTGAAATTCAGATTGAAAAGCAGTTCGGCAAAGGTTTGCCAGCGCTGGAAGTACAGGCAAAGGCACGTGCTTATGCGGCTGAGCAGGTTCAACGCCAGAAAAAAGATTTTGTTCGTCTTGGGGTATTGGCAGACTGGGATAACCCATACCTGACCATGAACCACCAGAATGAAGCAGCAGAAATCCGCGCATTGGCTGGTTTAATGGAAAAAGGTTATGTTTTCCGTGGACTGAAACCAGTCAATTGGTGTTTTGATTGTCGTTCAGCACTGGCAGAGGCTGAGGTTGAATACCAAGACCGTCGTGATGCGGAGATCGATGTAGGCTTCCCATTTGCTGAACCTGAAAAAGTGGCTAAGGCCTTTGGATTGGAAGTGTTGCCTTCAGAAAAGGGGTTTATCATCATCTGGACGACTACGCCTTGGACGATTCCAGCAAACCAAGCCTTAAACCTCCATCCAGACTTTACCTATGCCTTGGTTGAAACTGAAAAAGGCTTGCTCATCGTGGCAGAAGACCGCGCTAACCTGCCATCTAATGAAACGGGTAAGACACTCTTGCAATCCCGTTATGGCTTGGAAAATTGGCGGGTTATTGCGACAACCCCAGGTAAAAAACTCGAACACATTCGGTTCTGGCATCCGCTTTCACAAGCGCATGAAGGGTTCAAACGCTATTCCCCAGCCTGTATGGCTGAGTATGTGACCTTGGATACAGGTACCGGCATTGTGCATTCTGCACCAGCATATGGTGTCGATGACTTCTTGACGTGTAAGGCTTATGGCATGGACGACAAGGATATCCTGAATCCAGTCATGGGGGATGGTCACTATGCACCGAGTCTGCCTCTTTTTGGAGGCAAACTCATTTGGGATGCCAATAGGGAAATCTGCGATGCTATGAAGACAGTTGGTACGCTCTTCCACGTCAACATGATGACCCATAGTTATATGCATTGCTGGCGCCATAAGACGCCGATTGTTTACCGTGCGACTTCCCAGTGGTTTGCGGGCATGGACATTAAGCCACGTGAAGGCGGTTTGACACTGCGTGAGGCGGCATTAAAGGGCGTTGAACAGACCCGTTTCTTTCCAGATTGGGGACGTGCCCGCTTAAATGCGATGATTGCGAACCGCCCAGACTGGACGTTATCACGTCAGCGTCAATGGGGTGTCCCGATGGCGTTCTTTGTCCATAAGGAAACAGGGGAGTTGCATCCACGTACCCCAGAACTACTGGAAGAAATTGCCAAGCGCGTTGAAAAAGAAGGGATTGAAGCTTGGCAGCGTTTAGATCCAACGGAACTTTTGGGAGATGAAGCGGCTTCTTATGAAAAGAACCGCGATACGCTGGATGTTTGGTTTGATTCAGGCGCAACCCATCTGACAGTTTTGCGTACATCCCATGCTGATGTGTTGGGTTGGCCGGCAGACTTGTACTTGGAAGGCTCCGACCAACATCGTGGCTGGTTCCATTCTTCACTGTTAACTGGCTGCATGCTTGATGGACGTCCGCCATACCGCATGTTGCTTACCCACGGTTTTGTGGTTGACGGTGAAGGCAAGAAGATGTCCAAGTCATTAGGCAATGTCATTGCTCCTCAGAAGGTTTTTGATACCTTGGGGGCTGACATCCTAAGGCTTTGGGTTGCAGCAACAGACTATTCTGGTGAGCTGTGTATTTCCGATGAAATCTTAAAACGCGTGACGGAATCATACCGTCGCATCCGTAACACATTGCGCTTTTTGCTGTCCAATACGGCAGACTTTGATATTGCCAAAGACGGTATTGCGATTGACGAACTCTTGGAAATCGACCGTTATGCGCTTGTTGCCATGAAGGTTTTGCAGGCGGAAATCATGGGGCACTACGAAAAGTTTGAGTTTCATCCCGTTGTCTCCAAACTGCAGACCTATTGTTCGGAAGAATTGGGTAGCCTTTACTTGGATATCTTGAAAGACCGGCTTTATACCTCTGGGATTGCTTCCAAGGCAAGACGATCTGCACAGACGGTACTTTGGCATATTACCCATGCATTGCTCCGCTTGATGGCGCCGATCCTGTCATTTACTGCGGAAGAGGCTTGGAAAGCTTTTGCTTCAGAAAAAGAACTGTCAGATAGTGATGAAACCATCTTTACCTTGACTGCATATGAGTTACCGGATGTGGCAGATGGTGATGCACTTCTGGCTAAGTACGATTCACTTAAGGCTGTACGTGCTGAAGTTATGAAACAGCTTGAAGAAGTCCGTATTGCAGGTCAGATTGGTTCTTCCTTGCAGGCAGAAGTTGAAATCAAAGCAGCTGGTGAAAAATACAAGGTGCTTTCAAGTTTAGGCGAAGACTTGCGCTTTTTGATGATTACGTCGCGCGCTGACGTCGTGGAAGTGCAGGATGCAACTTCTGAAGGCGTTACCGTTAAACCATCGGCATACCGCAAGTGCGAACGGTGTTGGCATTACCGCGATGATGTGGGTAGTGATCCTGCCCATCCGTTGATTTGTCCACGTTGTGCCGCGAACCTCTTTGGTGCTGGCGAAAAACGCCGTTTTGTCTAAGGGACAGGAAAGCATGGTAGGTTTGTTTTTTGGCGGAAATCAAGGCGTTGTATTATGGTGACCCGGCGTGTTTTTTCACAGGATAGGTCAATTGGCTTTGTCTGGTGGTTGGTTGTTGCCGGGTTGGTGGTCGTTTGTGACCAGGTTTCAAAGCTTTGGATGCTCAGCCTCATGCGATTGGGTGACACCATCCGAGTGACGTCCTTTTTTAATTTCCATCTTCTTTTCAATGAAGGGTCGGCATTTAGCTTTTTGGCAACTCAATCAGGCTGGCAACGGATGTTTTTCTTGGCGATTGGTATCTTGGCAGCGGTTTTCATCCTTTATGAAATCCGAAAGCATCGAGAAAACACGATGTTTTGTCTTTCCCTTTCTTTGATTCTTGGAGGGGATATTGGGAATGTGATTGACCGTTTAGCCTATGGTCATGTTGTGGATTTTCTTGATTTCCACTATGGGACTTGGCATTACCCAACATTTAATATTGCAGACTGCGGTGTTTGTATTGGCGCTTTACTTTTTGTTATTTTAGAACTCCGTAAAAAGAAAAACTGATAGGCAGAAAACAGGGAAGGATTGGGAGAGTACATGGAACTGTCGGGAAAAACCGTCTTATTGGGATTAACAGGTGGTATTGCCTGTTACAAGGCAGCTGAGTTTGCTCGTGCCATGATCCGTGAGGGTGCGACGGTACATGTTGCCATGACGGAAAGTGCGCAGCAGTTCATTACGCCTTTGACCCTGCAGGCATTGACGGGCAACGCGGTGTTCACGAGTTCTTGGGATAGTCGGATGGCAAACAACATGCCGCATATCGATTTGCCTCGGAAGGTGGATGTCATTGCTGTTGCGCCGTGTACTGCCAATTTTATTGCAAAACTGGCGCATGGCATTTGCGACGATCTCCTTTCAACATTGTGCCAAGCGCGTCCTGCCCAAGTGCCGTTGTTGGTAGCGCCGGCCATGAATGTTGAAATGTGGGAAAAACCGGCAACCCAACGTAATATCCAGCAGTTGATTGAAGATGGTGTGGGTATTATGGGACCTGCGTCGGGTTTCCAAGCCTGCGGTGATGTGGGCAAGGGACGGATGCTGGAGCCGGTTGAATTGGTTGAAGAGGTCATCGCGGCTTTGCAACCTAAGACGATGGCGGGCAAGCGTTTCCTGATTACGGCAGGCCCCACGTTTGAGCCTATTGATCCAGTTCGTGGGATTACGAACCGTTCTTCTGGGAAGATGGGGTATGCCATTGCTCGTGCAGCATGGCGCGCCGGTGCGGAGGTTACACTGGTCTCAGGACCAACAGCACTTGCAGCACCTTATGGTGTGAAACGTATTGATGTGATGAGCGCTCGGGAAATGCTCGATGCAGTTATCGCTTCGTTGCCTGGTCAGGATGTTTTTATTTCCGTAGCTGCGGTTGCGGATTGGCGTGTGAAACAGGTCAGTGACCAAAAGATTAAGAAGGTGGCAGGGCAGTCGACACCGACGCTTGAGTTTGTCGAGAACCCTGACATTCTAGCGACTGTTGCTAAAAGGCCTGATGCACCATACTGTGTCGGCTTTGCAGCAGAATCTGAAAACCTCAAGGCTTATGCGGAAGCCAAGCGGAAAAAGAAAGGTGTACCACTTCTTGTTGGTAACATCGGACACGAAACATTTGGCAAAGACGATAATACCTTGATCCTTTTTGATGCGAATGGGGCTTTTGAGTTGCCCCATGATACGAAACAGAACTTGGCATATAAGTTAATTGACCAGTTGGCGGCCAGATTGTAGGAATCATCATGGAAACTGTCGACGTCAGAATTCTTGACCCGAAGATGCGGGATTACCTGCCGGCCTATGCAACGCCAGGCAGTGCTGGCCTAGACTTGAGGGCCTGTATTGATTGCCCCCTTGAGTTGGCGCCAGGACAGGCTGAGTTGGTGCCGACAGGCCTTGCCATCCATATCAAGGATCCAGGCTATGCTGCGATGATTCTGCCACGTAGTGGGTTAGGCCATCGCAACGGCATCGTATTGGGTAACTTGGTTGGGTTGATTGATTCTGATTATCAGGGACAGTTGATGGTCTCAGTCTGGAATCGTGGAAAGACAGCTTTCACATTGAATCCGATGGATCGTATGGCGCAACTTGTCATCGTTCCTGTGTTGCAGGTTGGGTTCAACATTGTTGATGCGTTTACCGAAACGGGACGTGGGGAAGGCGGTTTTGGCAGTACTGGTAAACAATGAAATTGGAATGAAGCTATGTTAAATCGATTGAAGAATCTGACAGAAACGCTCCGCTCAGCTTTACGGCCTGCTGTTGCTGGTGCTGTTGCGGCTGCGTTGCTTTGCTCCTGTGCGACAGAGAGTGCTTGGAATGACAGTGATATTGCCCTTGAAACAGAGGGACCAGCAAAACTCAAACAGTTGGTTGAGATGCAGGATCGCCTTGAAGATGTCAGTGGGCGGTTGTTGATTAAAAACACCGACTTATGCCAGCGTCACCTTAGGAACATTTTGGGCTTTAGTGTGGCAAACAAGTACTCTTTCTCAGCTTCCAATGCCGCTTTAGCTGAAAGCACATTAGGCCTTGGCGATCGCCTCCAGGTCATGAATGTGATTCCAGGGACAGGCGCGGAACGGGCAGGTCTGCGCCGAGGCGATATCCTGTTGAATATTAATGGGCATGCAGCGCCGATGGGAAGCAATGCGGAACATGCGGCTGTACAGCTTTTGTCTTCTGCTGTGGCCAATGACCCAAGCATCAAGGTGACGGTTTCCCGCAGTGGTTCAAAATATACATTGACGATTCCCCTGACGTTATCTTGCGGATTCCATGTTGAGCTTGGGCAGTCGCCAAGCGTGACGGCTTTTTCTGATGGTAACCGTATCATGGTGACGCAAGGCATGATGTTCTATGCGAAGTCCGATGAATCCCTGGCTTATGTTATTTCTAAGGAAATGGCACATAGCGTTCTTAACCACCCAAGATTGAGTGGTAATACCAGCAGAGCAAAACTCTTGATTGACAACCTGATTCAGACACCGCCAAAATCCACAGATACGACGGGTTTGAAACCTATGACCAAGCGTTTTGACATCGATGCTGATTCTGTCAGCTTGGCAATGCTTGCCCGTGGTGGATACAGCTTGGATGGAACGACCCGTTTCTGGCGGAATATGGCCTACCATTTCCCTGCGTCCCGTAAGAAGCATTACACATCACTCCATCCGGAAGCTTCGGCCAGAGTGAATGCGCTACCGCAGTCTATCAACCGTATCAAGGCTATTGAAAGGCGTCGTAAAGCATTGCCTTCTACACGATAAGCGTTGCTTTTCAATAGTTTAGTCTGAAAGGGGACGGTGCCATTGGCACCGTCTGTCAGTTAGGGATAGTCTTTTCAAGGTCATGGATTCACCGCTTGTCTTTTCATTGATTGGCATTTTCTGCATAGGTGCAATCAGTATTCCTTTAGCTGCATTGCTGTCGTTTTCTTTCCAATCAAAGATGATTGAATTGATGATCAGCTTGTCGGTGGGCATGATGCTCTCAACATCGCTTTTGCACGCGCTGCCAGAAGCAATGGAGATGTTGGGAGACGCAGATCCGCTGTTTGTGACCTTGCTTGCGGGGTTCTTGGGATTTTTCCTGCTTGAGAAATTGGCGATTATGCGTCATTCACACCATTATGAGCATGATGGCCATCACCACGAACATGGGCATGACCGCGAAGAAGCGGGGGCATCTGGCTGGATGATCCTTGTTGGCCATGGGTTCCATAGTTTTACCGATGGCATCTTGATTGCTGCTGCATTCCTGACGAACACGTATTTGGGGTTGATTACCTGCTTGGCCATCCTGGCACATGAAATTCCCAACCAGGTGGGGGACTTCATTGTCCTTTTAAATGCGGGTTTTTCCAAGCAGCGTGCATTGGCTTATAGCTGTTGTAATGTGATAAGTTCAGCCGTTGCCTCCGTCATTGGATATTATGCGCTGGAACGGATGCATGCGCTGATCCCTTATGTTCTGACACTGGCATCGGCTGGGTTCATTTACATTGCACTGAGCGATCTTATGCCACAGATGCAGCAACGAACTAAATTACGTGAGTCGATTCCGCAGGTTATCTTGGTGTCTGTTGGTATTGGCATCATTTTCTCTTTGACTCATCTGCTTCACCATCATCATTGATGATTGCAAAGGGCGTTGAAAATACGAAACATTTCTGGCTTTTTTGATTGCGTGAAAATGGGCAGAAAGCTATAATCCTATTCTTTCCGTGCGTTCAGGAAAACAATAGAAGGCTGTGTCTGCCGTTAAATCGGTGGAACCACCCATTTGGACGCTTTTTCAATTTTTAGGAATCACTATGAAAACCTTTTCCGCTAAGGCCAGCGAAGTCCAGCGTAATTGGTTTGTGATTGACGCTACTGACAAGGTACTCGGCCGTGTCGCAGCTGAAGTTGCTCGCCGTCTGCGTGGCAAACACAAACCAGAATATACCCCTCATGTTGACACAGGTGACTATATCATCGTTGTCAATGCAGCCAAGCTGCGTGTGACCGGTGCAAAGACCACCGACAAGAAATATTACAGGCACAGTGGTTACCCTGGCGGCATCTATGAAACCACCTTCGAAAAGATGCAGCAGCGTTTCCCAGGCCGTGCTTTAGAAAAAGCAGTTAAGGGCATGTTGCCAAAAGGCCCATTGGGCTATGCCATGATCAAGAAGCTGAAGGTTTATGCTGATGCATCCCATCCGCATAGCGCACAGCAGCCACAGCCACTGGAAATCTAAGGAACGAACATGATCGGTAATTACAATTACGGTACCGGCCGCCGCAAAAGCGCTGTAGCACGTGTTTTCATTAAAACTGGTTCTGGTCAGATTATTGTTAATGGCAAGCCAGCTAATGAATATTTTTCCCGTGAAACCGGTATGATGGTTATCCGTCAGCCACTGGAAGTCACTGACAATGTTGAACGTTTTGACATCATGGTCAACGTTAAGGGTGGTGGTGAATCTGGTCAGGCAGGTGCAGTACGTCACGGTATTGCCCGTGCATTGATTGATTATGATGCAGCCCTGAAACCAGCGCTGTCCAAGGCAGGTTTGGTTACCCGCGATGCACGCGAAGTTGAACGTAAGAAAGTCGGTCTGCGTAAAGCTCGCCGCGCAAAACAGTTCTCCAAACGTTAATTTGTTGCGGGGTTATCCCTGCAAAGGTTGGAGAAAAGAAGCTGTCTGGTGTTTATCAGGCAGCTTTTTTTTCACCAGCGGTGCAAGGCGTCGTTTTTGGATTATTATTCGTCTGTGCTGTCCATTTCCCAAGAGGTCTCTGTATGATTAAAGTCGGTATTGTTGGTGGGTCGGGTTACACCGGTGTTGAACTGTTGCGTCTTCTCTCGCGCCATCCGGAAGTCGCACTCACGGCGATTACGTCCCGTGGTGATGCGGGGACACGGGTTGATGAAATGTTCCCTTCTCTGCGGGGGATTGTCGACTTGTCTTTTACGTCTCCTGACCAGTCTGATCTTAAGTCATGTGACGTTGTCTTCTTTGCGACCCCGCATGGTGTTGCGATGTCGCATGCGAGGGAACTCTTAGATGCGGGTGTTAGGATCATAGACCTGGCTGCTGATTTCCGGCTGAAGGATACAGCTGAATTTGAAAAATGGTACAAGATGCCGCACAGTTGCCCGGATATTCTTGCACAGGCAGTTTATGGCCTTGTTGAAATCAACCGGGAAACCATCAAAGGTGCCCGTGTCATTGGTCTGCCGGGTTGCTATCCAACATCAGTACAACTGGGTTTTGCGCCTCTGCTCAAACGTGCTACGCCGATGGTCAATGAAGCCGCTTTGATCGCAGACTGTAAGTCGGGGGTATCCGGTGCTGGCAGGCGTGCAGCTGTTGGATCCCTTTTCGCGGAATCATCAGACAATTTCCATGCTTATGGGGTGAAAGGTCATCGTCATCTGCCTGAAATCGTACAGGGGCTGAAGGCGATAACTGGGAATACTCGTGATATAGGCTTGACGTTTGTGCCACATTTAACACCAATGATTCGAGGTATCCATTCGACGCTTTATGCTTCGATTGCCCCTGGGTTTGAAAATGTTGATTACCAGAAACTCTATGAAGACTTCTACAAAAACGACCCATTTGTCGATGTGATGCCTGCTGGCTCACATCCAGAAACACGTAGCGTCCGTTCATCGAATTACCTGCGTATTGCAGTACACCGTCCGATGGACGGTAATACATTGGTCATCCTCGTTGTTGAAGACAACCTGGTTAAGGGGGCAGCAGGCCAAGGTGTCCAGTGCATGAATCTGATGTTTGGCTTCGAAGAAAGCATGGGACTTAAAGTCGTGCCTGTCCTGCCATAACAAAAGGACGAAGCAATGAGTGAAGTGAAAGAGCCAGAAAAAGCATCTGCAGAAGAATTGGACTATAAAAATCCAATCAGTATGAGTGATAGTGCGGTTGCTAAAATTAAGGAATTGCTTGTCGAAGAAGGTAATCCTAATCTGAAACTAAGGGTCTTCGTGCAGGGTGGCGGATGCGCCGGGTTTCAGTATGGTTTTACCTTTGATGAAACGGTGGCAGAAGATGACACGGTCGTGGAGAAAGATGGCATACAGATGCTGATTGATGCTATCAGCTATCAATACCTGGTTGGTGCTAAGGTTGATTATAAGGATGACTTGGAAGGTGCCCAGTTCACCATCAAGAATCCGAATGCTACAACCACCTGCGGTTGCGGTTCTTCTTTCTCCGTGTGACGGATTTGAAGAGAAGTCATTGCGAAATTCCTACTGATTCTGTATGTTTTTGCGCCGAATAGTTGATTGAAAAAGTCAGGTATTCTATACTCGCGTCCGGATAAACGGATTTCCGACGGGAGTAATACACGTGCGTCTGACGACAAAAGGGCGTTTTGCCGTAACGGCCATGATTGATTTGGCAAAGAACCAGCATACGGGACCGGTTTCTTTGCTGGGTATCAGCGCACGCCAGGACATCTCTATTGCTTACCTTGAGCAGCTTTTTTCCAAACTACGCCGTGGGGCATTGGTCAAGTCAGTCCGTGGACCAGGTGGTGGTTACTTGCTTGCGCGCGATGCTAATGACATCACCGTCAAAGATATCGTTTATGCAGTGGATGAGCCGCTGGATGTGACGCGGTGCCATGGCTATGGTAATTGTGCAAAGGGCAGTATTACCTGCATTACCCATGATCTGTGGGCGAGCTTGAATGAAAGGATCGTTGATTACCTGGCTTCCGTATCGCTGGCTTCTTTATCCGATGCCGTGCAGGATGAAAAAGCCAGCGCTACGCAGAATATCGTTTTCCACAAGACAGAATAACAGGCATAACACAAGGACAGAAGAATGAGCGACCCTAATATGCAGCCGACGCAGTGTAGCATTTTGAAACAGGCGATTGGGGATGAGACCTATCCCATTTACTTGGATAATTCGGCAACAACGCCGGTTGACCCACGCGTTGCGGAAAAGATGATTCCTTACTTATGCCAGCACTTTGGTAATCCGGCATCCAACACCCATGCATATGGCTGGAATGCCGAAAAGGCCGTTGAAGAGGCCCGAGGTCATGTAGCAGCGTTGGTTAATGCAGATTCGCGTGAGATTGTCTGGACTTCGGGGGCGACTGAGGCAAACAACCTAGCACTCAAGGGCGCTGCACACTTTTACCAGAAAAAGGGGAAACACTTAATTACGGTTCAGACCGAACATAAATGTGTGCTGGATTCGTGCCGTGAATTGGAACGCCAGGGATTTGATGTGACTTACCTGGAACCGCAAGAAAACGGTCTTATTACTCTCAAACAGCTTGAAGAGGCGGTCAGACCAGATACTATTTTGGTGTCCGTCATGCTGGTTAACAATGAAATTGGTGTTATTCAGCCATTGAAAGAGATAGCTGCCTTCTGCCGCAGTAAGGGGATTTTGACCCATACGGATGCAGCGCAGGCGTGTGGCAAGATGCCGGTTGATGTGGAAGATCTTGGTGTTGATTTGATGACAATGACAGCACATAAGATCAATGGTCCAAAAGGGATTGGTGCATTGTATGTCCGCCGTCGCCCACGTGTGCGTCTGGAAGCGCAGATGCATGGGGGAGGGCATGAGCGTGGGATGCGTTCAGGGACGCTCGCTACGCATCAGATTGTGGGTATGGGCGAAGCTTACCGGATTGCAAAAATTGAGATGGAAGAAGAAATTGCTCGTATTCGAGTGATGCGTGACCGCTTGGCACATGAATTGAGCAAGATTGAAGCGTCATACATCAATGGCGATATGGAGCACCGGATTGCACACAACCTGAACATCAGTTTTAACTATGTGGAAGGTGAAGCCATGATGATGGCAATGAAGGGTATTGCCGTGTCTTCTGGTTCAGCTTGTACATCTGCAAGCTTGGAGCCTTCTTATGTCTTGCGGGCAATCGGCCGTAGTGATGAACTGGCACATAGTTCATTGAGAATTACATTAGGACGTTTTACGACCGATGATGAGGTTGATTTTGCCATCAAACTGATTACAGAGAAGGTTGCGAAACTTCGTGAACTCTCCCCGTTGTGGGAAATGTACAAAGAAGGCGTGGATATGGACAAGATCCAGTGGGCAACACATTAATGGAGGGACGTGGAAATGGCATATTCTGAAAAAGTGATTGACCACTATGAAAATCCACGCAATGTGGGGACTTTCGATAAAGATGATGATTCGGTTGGTACAGGGATGGTTGGTGCGCCTGCCTGTGGTGATGTCATGCGTTTGCAGATTAAAGTGAATGATGACGGGGTGATTGAGGACGCCAAATTCAAAACGTATGGCTGTGGGTCAGCGATTGCGTCGAGTTCACTGGTGACTGAATGGGTCAAGGGCAAGACGCTTGATGAAGCGCTTCAGATTAAGAATACCGATATTGCAGATGAGCTGGCCTTGCCTCCTGTGAAGATCCACTGTTCGATTCTGGCGGAAGATGCCATTAAGGCCGCAGTTGATGATTACCATGCACGCCAGGAAAAGAAAAAGGCGAGTGGCGGATGATAACGATGACTGAAAAGGCTGCGGCGCACGTGATGAAATACTTGATGCGCCGCGGCAAAGGGATTGGCCTGAGGTTTGGGGTGCAGACAGCGACGCATTGTGCTGGGATGGCCTATAAGCTTGAGTATGTGGATGAACCGGGAGCTGATGACAGTGTGTTTGAATGTCATGGCGTGAAGGTGTTTGTCGACAGTCGGAGTCTTCCGTATTTGGACGGGACTGAACTGGATTATGTCCGCGAAGGGTTGAACGAAGGTTTCAAGTTCCACAATCCGAATGTGACGGATACCTGTGGGTGTGGCAAGAGTTTCAAGGTTTAGGCCAAGCTTTTTATGCGCAATTTTTTTGAGTTTCTCAGCTTACCCACGCAGTTTGATGTGGATCCTGTTGCGCTGGATGACGCGTACCATACGTTGCAGCGTTTGGTGCACCCTGATCGTTTTGTATCGGCTACGGAAGCGCAAAAGCGTACAGCGGTACAGTATGCGTCTCTTGCTAATGATGCGTATCAGACACTGCGTAATCCCCTGAAGCGGGCAAAGCATCTTTGTGCTTTGCATGGGGTGCGAATGGACGCCAATGCCAAAATGGATCCTGAATTTTTGATGGAACAGATGGAGTGGCGGGAAAACCTGGCCTCGGCGAAGGAAACGGGTGACAAGAAAATTCTTGGGCAAATGGCGGAAGAGCAGGCTGTGCGGTATGCGAGGCAGCTGGCCGAGCTTAAGGTTTGCCTTGATGATGGACGTTTTGATGAAGCCGTCTCTGACATCAACAAACTGATGTTCCTTGAACGGATGGGGACAGAGGTCAAGCAGGCGTTGGAGGGTTTTCCTGCCTAATATGACGGTTCGCTGAATTTTTATGGCACTTCTTCAGATTTCAGAGCCGGGTATGTCACCGGCGCCGCATGATATCCGCCTGGCGGTGGGTATTGATTTAGGGACGACAAATTCATTGGTCGCTACAGTGCGCAATGGTGTGCCCGAGGTTTTGGTTGATGAAACAGGGCGTGCGTTGCTGCCTTCTGTTGTTCAGTATTCGTCTGACGGGCAGATTGTGGTTGGTACTGAGGCTAGGGCTTCTCAAGACAAAAATCCAGAAAATACCATTTCATCGGTCAAACGCATGATGGGACGTGGTTTGGCTGATTTACCTAATCGCGACAGTTTGCCTTACCACTTTGTTGATGCACCTGGCATGGTGCGCCTGGAAACGGCTGACGGTACCAAGAGTCCTGTTGAAGTCTCGGCAGATATCCTTTTAACGTTGCGCCAGCGTGCCGAAGCTGCGTTAGGTGGCGACTTGGCAGGAGCCGTCATTACGGTGCCGGCTTATTTTGATGATGCGCAGCGGCAGGCAACCAAGGATGCTGCAAAATTGGCTGGTATCCATGTGTTCCGGTTGCTCAATGAACCGACGGCAGCTGCTGTTGCCTATGGGCTTGATAATGCCTCAGAAGGCGTGTTTGCGGCGTATGACTTAGGTGGCGGTACATTCGATATTTCTATCCTGCGTTTAAACCGTGGCGTCTTTGAGGTATTGGCAACAGGTGGTGATTCCCATTTGGGGGGGGATGATTTTGACCATTGCATTTACCGTTGGATTTTAGAAGAAGCGCATTTGGAAGGCTTGTCTGCTGGTGACAGACGACTGTTAATGACGTTGTCACGCGAGGTGAAGGAGGCGCTCTCAGGTCAGTCGGAGGTGCCTGTCAATGCAGTCCTTTCGACCGGAAAGACGGTATCGCTTAATCTTTCGGCAAAAGCGTTTGAGACGATGACGATGCCTTTGGTTAATCGGACGATACAACTCGTTTCAGATGTTATCCGTGATGCGGGCTTGATGGTTAGTGATGTCGATGGTGTCATGCTGATTGGTGGCGCAACACGTATGCCACATGTTAGACGCCATGTTGCTGCCTTGTTCGGACGTGAGCCGCTGGCATCCATCGATCCCGATAAAGTGGTTGCTTTGGGGGCAGCTATGCAGGCAAATCTGCTCGCAGGTAACCGCGCTCCAGGTGACGATTGGTTGCTTTTGGATGTTATTCCGCTGTCATTGGGTGTGGAGACGATGGGCGGACTTGTCGAGAAAATCATTCCACGTAATTCCACAGTGCCTTGCGCTTATGCGCAGGACTTTACGACATTTAAGGATGGGCAGACCGCTATGGCCGTGCATGTACTCCAGGGTGAGCGTGAACGGGTATCGGACTGTCGTTCCTTGGGGCGTTTTGAACTTCGGGGTATTCCGCCGATGGCAGCTGGCACTGCTAGGATCCGTATTACGTACCAAGTGGATGCTGATGGACTGCTCTCAGTTTCTGCTAGGGAGCTGTCTTCAGGTGTTGAAGCGTCGATTACCGTGAAGCCGACATATGGACTCTCGGATGATGAAATCGTCCAGATGCTGATGGATTCCGGTAAGCACGTTAGGGAAGATATGGAAACTCGGGCGTTGCTGGAAGAAAGGGTTGAAGCTGAACGGACACTTCTAGCGACGCAGTCAGCATTGGATGCGGATGGTGATTTGCTTGATGCAGAAGAACGGCAACAGGTGGAATTGCTGATGGCAGATGTAAGTGCGGTGTTAGACAGTGATAAGATTGAGAAGATAAGGGCGGCTGTCAGTGCGCTGTCCAAAGGAACTGAGCATTTTGCGGCGCTTCGGATGGATCGGAGCATCAAGCAGGCGTTGTCAGGCCGGAATGTGAATGCCATGGAAGGTTTCCTGTGAAAGGTGGAGTATGCCTAAAGTAAAGGTGTTGCCGCATCAGGCATTGTGTCCTGCTGGTGCGGAGTTTGACGTAGACGAGGGACGGTTGCTGATTGAAGCATTGCTGGCCAACGGGATTGCCATTGAGCATGCTTGTGAAGGGTGCGGTGCCTGCAGTACCTGCCACACCATCATCAGGGAAGGTTTTGATTCTCTCTCTGACATGGAGGATCGTGAGGCCGATATGCTTGACCGCGCTTGGGGACTTGAACCTGAATCTCGTTTGAGTTGCCAGGCAAGGATTGGGGCGGAAGACATTGTTGTTGAAATTCCACGCTATACGCGCAATTTGGTCAGTGAACGAGGATAAAGGCGATGACGATGAAATGGACAGATGCGCAACGCATTGCTGAAGAATTGTATGACCGCTATCCTGACGTTGATCCGCTGAAGCTGCGGTTTACGGAACTGCATGATAAGGTCTGCAGTTTGGAAGGGTTTGATGATGACCCAGAGCGGTCGAATGAACGGATACTGGAAGCCATCCTGATGGCATGGTTGAAAGAGGTAGAATAGTCGAGAAAAGGGGTGATGGGACGAGTAACAGTCCCTTTTCTTTTATGTTGTACTATCCTATAATGGAAACAGGGTAAGTAAGGGAAGGCTTGCTGTATTGCCTTAAAATGCGTATTGCTGTTTATTGACAAGGAGCAGGGATGGTTGACCCTAAAAATATGACGGAAAGTGAACTGGTCAAAAAGTTACTGGATCTGTGCGGAGAGCGTGATGTATTGGCTGAAAAGCTGGCATTACTAAACCGTGAAGAGGAAGCTTTGCGCCGCGAATACAATGAAGACTGGAACATGTGGTATCACACGAAGGAAGGTTTGAAGCTTTTCCATAAGAAGTGGGATAAGGGTTCCCGTGGTTACCATGCGAAAGAAGGTGAGTTGCTAAAGCGCATCCGTGAGATGTCTAGTGCGGTTGCCAAGATTGATAAGTCGATGTGTACGGCAATCCGTGAGTACCGTAATGCCAAGTATCCAGCGATGGAAGTCGTTGAACCAGCCAAAGCAGTAGAAGACGTTTCAAAACCATCTGAGAAAGACGGCAAGGAATCCAAGAAGGATCAGAAAAAAGAAGGAAAAGAATCCAAGAAGGATCAGAAAAAATCTTAATTAGTGGATAGGGCGGCACCTAAATGGTTCGCCCTTAGCGCTTGTTCTGTTTCATGAGCTGGCTTTGTTCGCGTTGCCAGTCGCGTTTTTTCTCAGCGTCGCGTTTGTCGTATTGCTTTTTACCTTTGGCCAGGCCAATTTCACATTTGATTCGGCCTTTGGAAAAATGCAGGTTCAGTGGGACGAGTGTGTAACCGGCACGCTCAACCTTACCGATCAGTTTGCTGATTTCGCTGGCGTTTAACAGGAGTTTGCGGTCGCGTGTCGGATCGGGCTTGATATGGGTGGATGCTGCCGTCAAAGGGCTGATGTGGGCGCCGAAAAGGAAAATCTCACCGCTACGGACAATCACATAAGCTTCCTTGAGTTGGACGCGACCCGCACGGATGGATTTGACTTCCCATCCTTCGAGAACCATGCCTGCCTCAAAGCGCTCTTCAATGAAATAGTCATGGAACGCTTTTCTGTTGTCGGCAATTGTCATCTCTCTTTTCCCTTTTCCTGTATAAAATAATAATTTTAGCAGTCTTGCCGAGCCTTATGACGGTCGTCAATAAAACGCTTTATCTTAATTACAGTGCACAGCAGATGTATGCGCTGGTCGAGGACATTGAGTCTTATCCGCAGTTTTTGCCATGGTGTGATGGTGTTAGGGTACAACGTGAAGCGGACAACCAAACTGTCCTAGCCGAAATGCGGATGAATGTGATGGGCATCAGGCAGACCTTTACAACCCGCAACAAGAATACCCCTTATTCTTCCATCAAAATACAGCTGCAGCGAGGTCCGTTCCATGAGCTGGAAGGTGAGTGGGTGTTTACGCCAATAGACGGGGCGCATTGTAGTGTTGCGTTGTCCATGCGCTATGTTTTCTCAAATGGATTTTTAAGCCGGATGTTAAGCCCATTCTTTGATGCGATGACAATCGACCTAGTGGCGGCTTTCAAACGGCGGGCAAAGGAAGTTTATGGCTGATTCGATTCCAGTGGCGGCAGACATCCCTGTCCAGATATGCTATGCCTCGCCTAGTGAAAGTTGGGTGGTGGATTTGAAGGTGCCGTTGAAGACAACCGTTGCCCAAGCGTTTGAATTGGCGGGGCTTTCGGCACGTTTTAGCCAGGCGCTCTCCAATGGGGATGTTGGGGTTTACGGCAAGAAAGTACCCCTTGATACTGTGTTGAACTCTCACGATAGGATTGAGATTTACCGCCCACTTACTGATTTGCCCCAGAACATCCGGCGTCGGCGGGTGGAAGAAATCCGTGCACAAAAAGCGGAGCGCCGTTGATTTCCTGGCTTACCGTAAGCTTTGTTTCTGTGGCAGCTTTGCCACCGTGCCTTAAGGAGGTATGTCTTTAAAGTGGCCAGATTCTGACGGTTAAGTAGATAGTGGTGTAAAATTAGCATTTTATATAATCCTAGGGATTGTATGGTTTTGTAATTGAGCAGTGCCCGTTCAAAATATTGCTGGCATTCAATGCGTCCGCCCGCTACCCTGAGGCGGAAAGTGCGCTCACAATGGTGACCTATAGCCGCCGCACGTGAAGACTGCTGTTGCTGTTTTGAAAGCTGTTTGCTCTGACCCGTGCCACAAGTGCGAGAAATGGGGAATACCTGTCCTGATGGGCAGGAGTTTGTTTTCTGTTTCGCCAGGAAAGAGCATCCGATCAATTTCCAATGGACCTTGAAAGGAAAAAGTATGAGTTTAGAAATGACAGGTTCCGAGATTCTTGTCCGGTGCCTGGCTGAAGAAGGCGTCGAACACGTTTTTGGTTATCCTGGCGGTTCAGTCCTTTATATTTATGATGCTATCTACAAACAGGATAAGTTCAAACATATCCTTGTCCGTCACGAACAGGCTGCAGTCCACGCAGCGGATGCTTATGCAAGGAGTTCTGGCAAAGTTGGTGTTGCACTGGTGACATCAGGTCCTGGTGTGACAAATGCCATTACCGGCCTTGCAACTGCCTATTCTGATTCGGTACCGATTGTGCTGATCAGTGGTCAGGTACCTACTGCTGCCATCGGTTCTGATGCTTTCCAAGAATGCGATGCAGTCGGTATTTCCCGTCCTTGCGTTAAGCATAATTTCCTGGTGAAGGATGTAAAAGAATTAGCACTTACTATCAAAAAGGCTTTCTATATTGCATCAACCGGCCGTCCTGGCCCAGTTCTCATTGATATTCCTAAAGATGTCAGTATGTTGGCGTGTCCGTATTCCTATCCGAAGGAAATCGAGATGCGTTCTTACAGCCCAATCAATAAGGGACACACAGGTCAGATTCGTAAAGCAGTTCAGATGCTTCTGCAGGCAAAACGTCCGTTAGTTATTTGCGGTGGTGGTGTTACGCTGTCTGATTCTGCGCCTGAAATGAATGCGTTGGTTGACCGCTTGGGTCTTCCATGTGTGACCACGCTGCAGGGCTTGGGTGGCTACCGTTCTTCGAGTGACCGTTGGGTTGGTATGCCTGGCATGCACGGTTTGTATGAAGCAAACATGGCGATGCAGCACAGTGATGTTGTCCTGTCTGTGGGCGCTCGCTTTGATGACCGTGTTGTTGGCAATCCAGCGAATTTTGCAGACCCTAGCCGCAAGATCATCCACATTGATATTGATCCATCTTCCATTTCCAAGCGTGTGAAGGTTGATGTACCTATCGTTGGCAATGTGAAAGATGTGTTGCAGGAAATGTTGGCACAGCTGGATGCAATGCCTGCCAATGCGATTAACCCTGCCGGTCTTGATGATTGGTGGAAACGTATTAATGAATGGCGCAGCACCAAATGCTTGGCTTATGAGCAGGGCGATACGATTATCAAACCACAGTATGTTGTTGAAAAACTGTGGGAAGTGACTAAAGGTGACGCATTTATTGCTTCTGACGTTGGTCAGCATCAGATGTGGGCTGCACAGTACTATCCGTTTGACAAACCGCGTCGCTGGTTGAATTCAGGTGGCTTGGGTACCATGGGAGTTGGTTTGCCTTATGCGATGGGCATCCAGATGGCAAACCCTGATGCAACCGTTGCTTGTATTACAGGTGAGGGTTCCATTCAGATGAATATCCAGGAGTTGGCAACCTGCAAGCAGTATGGTCTGACACCCAAGATTATCCTCTTGAATAACGGCGTGTTGGGTATGGTTCGTCAGTGGCAGCGTTTGGATTACGAGTCCCGTTATTCTGAAACCTATGTGGCTTCCCTGCCTGACTTTACGAAGCTTGTTGAAGCATACGGTCATGTCGGTCTCAAGGTAGAGAAACCCTCCGAAGTGGAAGGCGCACTGAAAGAAGCCTTCTCGATGAAAGACAAACTGGTCTTTGTCAATGTTTTGGTTGATTCCACCGAAAACGTTTGGCCAATGGTCAAACCTGGTAAGGGACTGACGGAAATGCTGATGGGCTTGGAGGACAAATAAAATGCGTCACATAATTTCAGTTCTTTTAGAAAATGAAGCCGGGGCGCTTGCACGGGTTGTGGGTTTGTTTGCTGCGCGTGGCTACAACATTGAGACACTCAATGTCGCACCGACTGAAGACCCAACCTTGTCCCGTATGACCATTGTCACCATCGGTTCCGATGCTGTCATCGAGCAGATTACGAAGCACCTGAACCGCTTGATTGAGGTAGTCAAGGTTGTTGATCTGACGGACGGGTATTTCGTTGAGCGTGAAATGATGCTTATCAAGATCCGTGCGGTAGGTAAGGAACGCGAAGAAATCAAGCGTACATCGGATATTTTCCGTGGGCGCATCATTGACGTCAGTGACCGAGCTTACACGATTGAATTGACGGGTGATAAGGCCAAGCTGGATGCTTTCATTGAAGCCATCGATCGTTCCGCCATCTTGGAAACGGTTCGCACTGGTGGTTCTGGTATTGGACGCGGCGAACGCATCTTGAAGGTTTGATTTTAGGGAGCTGGGAGGCTTAGTCGGTTTCCCAGAATCCTATATTTTATTAGTTGGATTTTTTTGTTTAATTAGGATTCCATAGAATGAACGTTTATTACGATAAGGACTGTGATCTGTCTTTGATCAAGGGTAAGAAAGTTGCCATCATTGGTTATGGCTCTCAGGGGCATGCCCATGCTCTGAACCTGCATGACTCTGGCGTTGATGTTACGGTTGGTCTGCGCAAGAATGGCGCTTCCTGGAACAAGGCTGTTAATGCCGGTCTGAAGGTTGCAGAAGTCAAAGACGCTGCTGCTCAGGCTGATGTCATCATGATCCTGCTGCCAGATGAAAACATCCCTGCAGTTTACCGTGAAAGCATTGCTCCTGTTGCTAAACAGGGTGCAGTCATTGCCTTTGCCCATGGCTTCGGTATCCACTACGGCCAGGTTATCCCCCGTGATGACTTTGACGTCATTATGATTGCGCCTAAGGCTCCTGGTCATACGGTTCGTTCTACCTACACCCAGGGTGGTGGTGTTCCTCAGCTGATTGCGGTTTATCAGGACAAGTCCGGTAAGGCTCGTGATATTGCATTGTCTTATGCAATGGCAAATGGCGGTGGTCGCGCTGGCATCATTGAAACTACCTTCCGTGAAGAAACTGAAACCGACCTGTTCGGTGAACAGGCTGTTCTGTGCGGTGGTTGCGTTGAATTGATTAAAGCTGGTTTTGAGACCTTGGTTGAAGCAGGTTATGCACCAGAAATGGCATACTTCGAATGCTGCCACGAACTGAAACTGATTGTTGACCTGATTCAAGAAGGTGGCGTAGCGAACATGAACTATTCCATCTCCAACAACGCTGAATATGGTGAATATGTCTCTGGTCCTAAGGTTGTTACTGCCCAGAGCAAGGATGCAATGCGTGGTATCCTGAAAGACATCCAGTCTGGCGAATATGCTAAGAGCTTCCTTTTGGAAAACGCTGTTGGTGCGCCAACCCTGTTGTCCAAACGCCGTCTGTTGGCATCCCATCAGCTCGAAGAGGTGGGTGGTCGCCTGCGTGCTATGATGCCTTGGCTCGCTAAGAACAAACTGGTTGACCAGACCAAGAACTAATCCATTCTTAGGATGAAAGAAGAAAGGGCGTCTTCGGACGCCTTTTCTGTTAGCGGAGCCGATACCTAGTAGTGTTGTTAACGGCTACAATGAGAATCGGCTTTGGTATGAACCAAAGCAATCTGTCGGTAGAAATTCATGGCAAAGTCCCCTGAAGTAGCAAAAGACGCTGGAAAAGACTCTCCCCGCATTACCCCGGCCATGCAGCAGTACCTCAGTATCAAGGCGGAAAACCCTGGCATGCTGTTACTGTACCGCATGGGGGATTTCTATGAACTCTTTTATGATGATGCGGTCAAGGCATCGCGGATACTGGGCATTACGTTGACAAAACGGAGTAACAGTATTGCCCTGGCTGGTATCCCTTTCCATGCCTTAGACCAATACCTGCCAAAGTTGATTGCTGCAGGTGAGTCGGCGGCTATCTGTGAACAGATTGGTGATCCTGCTAAAAGCAAGGGGCCGGTAGAGCGTAAGGTTGTCAGAATTGTTACACCTGGGACGCTCACGGATTCTAATTTATTACCCGAAAAGGAAGATCGACCACTGGTTGCCGTGAATTTCAGGGCATCGCGGAGGCAGGTTACGTTGGGAATGGCCTGGCTTTCACTGTCGGGAGGGGTGTTAAGGCTTCAGGAAAGCTCTGCAACTCTGGAGCAGGTTTCAGGCCAGATTCAGCAGGCACTAGAGCGCACAGGCGGCGCAGAAATCCTTGTCCCAGAAACATTCGATATCTCATTACTTGGGACGTGGTCTGCTCGCGTAGTCCATTTGCCGGAATGGCATTTCGATGATAAAGCAGGTCATAAAGCACTGTTGGAACAGTTGCAGGTGATTACGCTCGATGGCTTTGGTGCGGGAAGCCATAGTGTATCGTTAGGTGCGGCTGGCGCACTTTTACACTATGCCCGAAAAACCCAGTCGCAGAACCTAAACCACGTCAGGACATTGTTGACGGAGTCGGAAGGTGACTTTATTGCGATGGATGCCATGACGCGTCGGAACCTTGAGTTGACCGAGTCTATGCGCTCAGACGGCGGCGCACACCAACAGGCACCGACACTTTTTTCTGAACTCGATCATTGTTGCACAGGTATGGGGGCGCGGTTACTCCGGTATTGGTTGCACCATCCGGAACGCTTGCAGGAGAAAGCCCGTCAGCGTCATCAGGCTGTTTCGGCACTTGTGGAGACGGGAACGGGTGATGCGGTACGTGATGTCCTCTCGGGTATTCCTGATATTGAACGAATTGTTTCGCGTATTGCGTTGTTGTCAGCAAGGCCGCGTGACTTAACGGCTTTACGGGCAGGCTTGGAGCTTTTGCCACAGTTGCAGGCGGCTTTGTCGCAATCCGTTTTGCAGCCAGGCTTACTTTCAGAGGTCAATGCACATCTGGTTGCACCTGAGCGGTGCTTGGAATTGTTGCGCCAGGCTATTATGGAAGAGCCTGCGTCCTTGATCCGTGAAGGTGGTGTGATTGCACCAGGATACAGTGCGGAACTCGATGAGCTGAGGATGTTGGCCGACAATGCAGGACAGTTCCTTGTTGACCTAGAAGTTCGGGAACGGGAACGTACGGGTATTGCAAACCTGCGTGTTGAATACAACCGTGTGCATGGGTTCTATATCGAAGTGACAAACGGTCAGGTCGACAAAGTGCCTGAAGATTATCGGCGCCGCCAGACGCTTAAGAATGTAGAACGCTTCATTACCCCAGAATTGAAAGCGTTTGAGGATAAGGTACTTTCCGCAAGAGAGCGTGCCTTATCATTGGAAAAGAGCCTTTATGAAGCTTTGTTACAAGAGCTCTGTACCTATATTACTGAACTTCAGGATGTGGCAAACCATGTTGCGGTTGTTGATGCCTTGGTTTCATTGGCAGAGCATGCCCGTATCCATGAATGGGTTGCGCCAGTGATGGTTGATGAGCCCATCATCCACATCCTCCAAGGGCGGCATGCTGTTATCGAACCCCGCATAGAACAGTTCATCGCAAATGACTGTGACTTATCAGGCGAACGCAAATTCCTGCTGATTACCGGTCCCAATATGGGGGGTAAGTCGACTTATATGCGCCAGACTGCATTGATTGTCCTCTTGGCGTATATCGGCAGTTTTGTGCCAGCACAAGAAGCCGTAATTGGCAAAGTAGACCGTATTTTTACGCGCATTGGTGCAGCAGACGACTTGGCCGGAGGGCGGTCGACTTTCATGGTTGAGATGACGGAGGCGGCTGCCATCCTAAATGGTGCGACAGAACAGTCACTGGTTTTGATGGACGAGATTGGCCGTGGAACGTCAACCTTTGATGGGTTGGCATTGGCTTGGGCAATTGCACAAAACCTGATTGAACATAACCAAAGTTATACGCTTTTTGCAACCCATTACTTTGAGTTGACACAGCTGGCAGAGCAGTATCCTTCAGCTGAAAACGTACACCTCTCGGCGGTTGAACATAAAGACCGCATTGTGTTCCTTCATGCTGTTGAGCCAGGTCCTGCATCAAGGAGTTATGGACTTCAGGTGGCAAAGCTCGCTGGCGTACCAGAACCGGTTATTCGGCTGGCAAGGAAACGTCTTTCTGAGTTGGAGGCACAGTTCTTACCTGCGGGAGGTGACCAGATGAGCCTGTTCCAGTTGGTTCCTGCCAATAATATTGAGGGGCAGATCACGATGCCGCAGGCAGATATTGAAACACCCGACTACAGTGGGTTGATTTCCACACTTGAAGCAATTGATCCTGATACCTTGACGCCGCGCGAAGCACTGGCGCAGTTGTATGCTTTAAAGGATCAATTGCCATGAATCTGCCTCCAATTGAGGAGGGTAATTATCGATGCGGGAAAACAGAAAGGGCAACCTAGGTTGCCCCTTGTTCGCAGTTGAACCTGCTACGGCCTATCAGGCAGCAGCTAGCGCCTGATCAAGGTCAGCCAGCAAATCGTCAATGTTCTCAATACCGATAGACAGGCGGATCATATCTTCGCTGACACCTGCTTTGGCCAGTTCTTCAGCACTAAGCTGACGGTGCGTGGTTGAAGCGGAATGGGTGATGAGCGAGCGTGTGTCGCCAATATTGACCAGGCGTGTAAACAGCTGGACAGCATCCAATACCTTTGCTCCAGCTTCACGTGGACCGACACCAGAAGATGGCTTAACACCGAAAGATAGGATGCTTGGTGCTTTGCCCTTCATGTATTTCTGGCAGAGTGCATGGTCACGGTGGCCTTCCAATGCGGCACAGTTGACCCAGGAGACCTTTGGATGGTTGCTGAGGAACTTGGCGATTGCCAGTGCATTTTCGGAAGCGCGGTCGGCACGCAAAGGTAAGGTTTCAATGCCCTGTAGGATTAGCCAGGAATTCATTGGGGATAAGGCACCACCGGTGTTACGTAGTGGTACGACGCGGGCACGGGCAATATATGCGCCTTCACCAAAGACATCGGTATAGACCACACCGTGGTAGGAGACGTCCGGTTCCTGCAGGCGGCGGAATTTCTTAGGATTGGATTTCCAGTCAAACTTGCCGCTGTCTACGATACAGCCCGCTAGGCTGTTGGCATGACCTGCCATCGATTTCGTCAGTGCATGGACAATGATGTCAGCGCCAAATTCGATTGGTCGGCAGTGGTATGGACTTGGAACTGTGTTGTCGACAATCAGTGGAATGTTATGGGCATGGGCGATTTTTGCCAGTTTTTCAATGTCTGTGATGTTGCCTAACGGGTTGCCGACAGATTCACAGAAGATGGCTTTTGTTTTGTCATCAATGCGTGCCGAGAAGTCATCGTCTTTCAATGGGTCAGCAAAACGGACTTCCAAACCGTATTGTGGGAATGTGTGTGCAAACAGGTTGTAGCTGCCACCATAGAGTGTGGAAGAAGCGATGATGTTGTCACCTGCTTCAGCAATCGTCATGATGGAGTACATCACCGCTGTCATGCCAGAGGAGACTGCCAGCGCGCCGACACCGCCTTCCAATGCGGCTACCCGTTTTTCCAGTACATCAGTAGTTGGGTTCATGATACGGGTATAGATATTGCCTGGGACTTTCAGGTCAAACAGGTCAGCACCGTGTTGTGCACTGTCAAATGCATAGGACACAGTCTGATAGATAGGAACAGTCACTGATTTGGTGACAGGATCTGGTGTGTAACCAGCATGGACAGCTAAGGTTTCAAATTTCATGATGATTTTCTCAGAAACGGATGGAAACAATCTGTCCATTATACTGCGGATTGTCCACAGTATTTCTGAGCAATTTTCCTTGACCTTGTTTTAGCGGATGAGGCGTTGTCCATTGGCATAGACGGTATAGTTCTCTCCACGGACAAAGCCCAAGAGCAGAAGTCCAGATTGTTCTGCCATACGGACGGCCAGGGCGGTTGGAGCAGAGACAGCTGCAAGGGTAGGAATGCCTGCGAGTACACACTTTTGCACCATTTCATAGCTTGCGCGGCTGGTAACAAGGGCTGTACCCGTAGAACAGTCAATCTGTTGTCGGTTTAATGAGCCGATGAGTTTGTCGAGTGCATTGTGCCTGCCGACATCTTCCCGGATAAGCATGACGGTACCATTTTCAGCAAGCCATGCTGCGGCATGGGTTGCCCCTGTCTGTTGTTTAAGAGACTGCATGGTTTCCATCTGGGCAAAACCAGCAAGGATTGATTGGATGGTGATAGATGGTGTGATAGGTAAATGTGGCAGAATCTTTACCGCTTGTGCTAGGGAGTCAGTACCGCAAAGTCCGCAACCAGTACGTCCTGTCAGGTTGCGGCGGCGTTCTTTTAAATGGATGAAACGCTCACTCGCAATTTCAATCTCAACGCGGATGCCATTGAAGGCTTCGATGATGTCGATACCGTAGATTTCCTTTGGCGTATCAATAATACCTTCGGTTATGGAAAAGCCAATCGCAAAGTCCTCCAAGTCTGCGGGTGTTGCGAGCATGACTGCATGGGAAATACCGTTATAAATCAGTGCTATGGGGACTTCTTCTGCAAGAAAGTCTGTCACTTCTTTTGGAATGCCCTGTTTTTGACGCAGGGCAGTCACAGCTGAGGTTGGTGGGTATTTTTCCATGGCACTTTTCTAGCGTAGGGCAAATTAAGGTATTGCAATGACGACTGCGGATTCATCGACTGTCGCATAGACTGTGTCACCGATATCAAAACGTTTGTCAGCAGGGGCGAATCCAACGAGTTGCAGACCGGGCTGTAGTTCCAAGGTAACTTCATCTCCACTGTTGCCGCGCGAAATGCGGGTTACCGTGCCCTGTAAGCGGTTTGCCAATGCGATGTTCTCTGCTGGGTCGATATCAGACACCTTGACCGCCATGGCTTTAAACATGGCAACGACAGCAAGCCCAGGTTCCAGTCCCAGCAGTTCGGCACTGGTGCGTGTAATGCGAGAAACAATACCAGGGACGTTATCGACGACAGCAAGGCATACACGGACAATCTGACCGTTCATTTTTAGACCGATGACATGGCAGGGAAGGTTGTTGCGCATGCTCGTTCGGATGCCAAGGACAGGAACTCGGTGTTGATTGTTGCTGGGCTGGTCAGTCTGGAAGCGTTTGAGGATTGCATTGCGGTTTTCTTGGAGAACATCAGCCATTTCCAGTAGCTGGCTGCCAGCCTCAGTGAGTTTGGCGCCGCCGCCACCAATCCCACCAACCGCTTTTTCAACCAGGGTGACACCTGTTAAGTTAGTCAATGTATCAATGGCCTGCCAGGCGGCTTTGTAGCTGAGGTTGGTTTCTCTGGCCGCTTGTGAAATTGAGCCTGTTTCGCCGATTTTTCGGAGGACTTCGATGCGTTTGTCTGACTGGGTATTGTTAAAGGCATTTGCCAATGAAACCTGATCGCCCATTTTTAGCCTCTTTTTGCAGAAACAACGTGTTTATTTTAAACGATTAACCTTTTGGCGAGATATGGTGCTACAATCGCTATTACTTTTATGAATAGCGAAAAAGGAATCACCATGTTGAAAACAGTTAAGTTATCCAAGCTCCTTATTGGTTTGGTTTTGGCAGGTGTTGCTTCTGTAGCATCTGCGGAAAATGTGAGTGTAGCCGTTGCTGCCAACTTTAAGGAACCTTTGCAGGATATTTCTGCGAAGTTTCAGCGTGCAACCGGCCATACAGTTTCCATTTCAGCCGAATCTAGTGGCAAGATTGTCTCCCAGATTAAAAATGGGGCTTCTTATGATATCTTCCTGTCTGCCGACGAAACGAAGCCAATCAAGTTGGAGCAGGAGGGGGGTATTGTTCCTGGTTCCCGTTTTACTTATGCCATTGGTAAATTGGCGTTGTGGTCAGCGACCCCAGGCTATGTTGATAACAAGGGAAAGGTGTTGAAGACTGGTTCATACAACCATATTGCGATTGCTGATCCAAAGCTGGCGCCTTATGGACTGGCTGCAACACAGACCTTGCAGAAGATGGGGCTGACGGCAGCTGTTAATGACAAGCTTGTTGTGGGTAAGAATATCGGTACGACGTTCGGTTATATCCAGACGGGTAATGCAGAATTGGGTTTTGTAGCCCTGTCCCAGATTTACAAGGATGGCAGATTGACCCACGGTGGTTCCTACTGGCTGGTACCAAAGAACTACTACAAACCAATCCGACAGGATGCAGTATTGCTGCCTGGTGGTAAAGATAACCCGGCTGCTGTGGCTCTGATGAAGTACCTGAAGTCACCTGCTGCCCGTAAAGTGATGAAGAGTTACGGCTATTCCAACTAATTAAGACAGGGAAGAAGGGGTGATGGTTGGGGTTGACTGGTCAGCAGTCATACTGACACTTAAGTTGGCAACGATGACCACCTTGATTTTATTGGTGGTCTCTACGCCCCTTGCTTGGCATCTGGCGCATACGCGGGGTTGGTGGCGTGGGCCGATCAATGCAGTGGTTAACTTACCATTTGTTTTGCCACCGACTGTTTTGGGTTTTTATCTGTTAGTTTTGATGGGGCCGAAAGGCCTGGTTGGCAGTCTGTGTGATGCCATTGGCATTCCTCGGCTGCCATTTACCTTTTACGGATTGTTGGTTGCTTCTGTTATTTATTCCCTGCCTTTTGTCGTGCAACCTCTTCAGAATGCATTTGAGTCCATTGGCAAGGGGCCTATTGAAGCGGCAGCAACGTTGCGGGCCTCTCCTTGGGATACGTTTTTTTCTGTCATCGTACCGATGGCAAAATCCAGTTACATTACGGCAATCGTGATGGGCTTTGCCCATACTGTTGGTGAATTTGGTGTTGTTATGATGATTGGCGGTGATATTCCTGATGAGACTCGTGTGCTGTCCGTCACGATTTATGACCATGTCGAATCCCTTGAGTTTACGCAGGCACATTACCTGTCAGCAGGGTTGCTCGTATTTTCCTTTATCGTCTTGCTGTTGCTTTATCTATTTAATCCAAATAAGCGGCGCAAATGAATAGCTTGCAGTTTCGAGGAACAGTTACTTTCCCTGAATATCAGCTTACCTTTGACCTGATGTTACCAGGTGCTGGGGTGACGGCTTTTTTTGGGGAATCCGGTGTTGGTAAGTCAACATTGCTTAGAGCCATTGCTGGCTTGGAACGTCCTGCGGATGGGTTAATCCGTATAAACAATGAAGTCTGGCAGGATGATAGCAAGGGGCTGTTCTTGCCGACCTATCGGCGTCCATTGGGGTTTGTTTTCCAGGATACGCGGCTGTTTGAGCATTTGACTGTCACAGAAAACCTGGCGTTTGGCAAAAAGCGAATTAAGCAACAGGGGAACCGAATTTCACTGGATGGTGTGGTGGAACTGTTGGGTATAGGCCATCTTTTAGACCGGATGCCGGAGACGCTATCTGGTGGCGAACGTCAACGTGTCGCCATTGCCAGAGCATTGGCGACCGAGCCCGATATTCTCATGATGGACGAACCGCTGGCCGCTTTAGATCAAAAGCGCCGCCAGGAGATTCTACCTTACCTACATCGGTTGAATACTGGGCTTCAAATCCCAATCCTCTATGTTAGCCATTCCCTGGAAGAAGTGGCGTCATTGTCTGACCATCTTGTGTTGCTGGAGCGGGGGTATGTTGCTGCATCAGGAACGACCCCTGAAATGTTGACGCGACTTGACTTGCCTTTGGCGCATTACGATAGTGCGGCGGCATCTGTTGCTGGAAAAATTGTCGAAATTGATGCTGATTTCCAATTGTGTACGTTTCAGTTTGACGGCGGACAGATTTATTTGCCTGCTGGCAATTATCAGCTTGGGCAGTCATTGCGTTTGCGTGTCCAAGCCAGGGACGTGAGTCTTTCTATCGAGAAGCCTGGACAGACAAGCATATTAAATGTGATCGAGGCGGTCGTTGTGGCGATGTCGGATAGTGGTGACGGTCAGGTGATGGTGGAACTTGATGCAAAAGGAACACGTCTGTTGTCACGTATTACGCGCAAATCGGTATCGGTGCTTGGACTGGAACCGGGTAAAGCTGTTTTTGCTCAGGTTAAAGGAATTGCAGTTGTCGGATGAATTGATAAATCACTTATGACGGACTTGGTATTCTGGCAGCAGTAGTAGCAGGTCTGGGTTTGGTGTTGTTTGTGCACTCATGTCTCAGCAGGCAGGGAATGCTGGGTAACGAAATGAAATCAGTAACTGGAAAGGAGGGAGTATGGAAAAGCAGATTCCAAAGCATGATTTGTTGATTGATGGGAATTGGGTTCCTACGGAGCAAGGCGATTATTCAACCATCATCAATCCAGCGACAGAAGAGCCGATTGCCTATGTTGCAGCTGGTACGGAAAAGGATGTTGATGCAGCGACGAAGGCAGCAAAGGCAGCGCTTAAGACATGGAATGGCATTACGGCTGCTGAACGGGGGCGGATTCTCAATCGATTAGCCGACTTGATGGAAGCACATCAGGAAGAAATTATTCGGTTGGAAAGCTTAAATGGCGGGAAACCGGTCTCAGCAGTCAGGCGTCAAGATATGCCGGCAGCCATCGACACAATGCGTTACTACGCTGGCTGGACGGATAAGATTATGGGGCAGGTGATTCCTGCAAGGACTGATGCGTTGACTTACACTGTCCGGGAACCAGTTGGCGTTGTTGGCGCCATTGTGCCTTGGAATTTCCCTTTGATGATCGGCATTTGGAAAATAGCACCCGCATTGGCTTGCGGTTGTACTTTGGTGGTCAAACCTGCGGAAATCACGCCACTTTCCATTATCCGCATTGGAGAATTAGCCTTGGAAGCTGGTGTGCCGCCAGGAGTCCTGAATATTGTGACGGGTAAAGGGCGCATTGTAGGCGATGCGATGGTCGCCCATCCATTGATTGACAAGATTACCTTTACAGGATCGCCTGGGGTTGGTCGTGGCATTATGGAAGGAGCCGCATCGAACTTCAAGAAAATCACGTTGGAGCTTGGCGGCAAGTCTGCCAATATCATTTTCAATGATGCCGATCTGGAAAGTGCTGTTCGTGGGGCTGCATCAGGGATTTTCTTCAATGCAGGACAGGTCTGTTCAGCCGGATCCCGAATCCTTGCCCAGAGGTCTGTTTACTATGACGTGATTGACCGTCTGATTGAACGTGCCAAGAAAATCCGGATTGGCGATACAGCCTCGGAAGATACCATCATGGGACCTTTGGTTTCGCAACGACAGTTCGATGCAGTTATGGATTACATCGAGGTTGGTAAGCGCGAAGGTGCGGCACTTGCTTATGGTGGAGAACGTGTTGGTGATAAGGGGTTCTATATTCAGCCAACGCTTTTCACACAGGTTAAGAATGAGATGCGTATTTCCCAAGAAGAAATCTTTGGACCTGTTGCCTGTGTGATTCCGTTTGACACGGAAGAGGAAGCGGTTGCGATTGCAAACGGTACGGCTTTCAGCTTAGCGGCAGGTGTCTGGAGTCGTAACGGAACCCGGACAAACCGAGTTGCGCAGGCACTTAAAGCGGGGACGGTATGGGTCAATACCTACGGATATACCGATATCCGCTTGCCATGGGGCGGTACTGGCCAGTCAGGTTTTGGCAGGGAACATGGCGAGGCGGCAATCGAGAACTTTACTGAACCTAAGACTATCTGGGTCAATCTGCAGGAACGATAGGCGTTGCTTTTCTGCTTCTGGCAGGGATACCCTTCCCCCTGCTTAAAGATGTAGGATGAGGCGCTTGTTCAGTGGTTTACGATTGCATCCACGCATACAGGTCGTCGACCCAGTTGGTAGCCTTGAGTTTTGTGCTTCTTCGGATGGTTTCCGCTGTTATGTAGAGGGTTTCAAAGTCAATCTGAGGTGACTTCTTAAAGGCTAAGGCTACCATATTGCCGCCATCGACTTCCCGTAGCCAGACAACGGCATCGAAAACAGCCTGCATGTTGGCAATGGTATTGGCACGGTTAGACTGTTCACCAAATATGTTGATGGTTAGTATGCCGCTTGGTGTCATGGCGTCAGCACATTGCTGGAAGAATTCAACCGAATCAAAAACAGGCGCTTGGGCATCTTGGTCATAAAGGTCGACTTGAAGGATATCAATGTCAGGGCTGTTTTGTTTTGAAGCAATGAAGTCCAGTGCATCTGCCTGGATGACGGTCAAGCGCCCATCATCGGGCGGCAGATGGAAGGTTTTATGGCAGACCTGGATGACATTGGGATTGAGTTCGATAGCGGTGACACGGCTTTCTGGAAAATAGTAGTAACAGAATTTCGTCAAGGAAGCAGCGCCGAGCCCTAATTGCACAATATGGCAGGGATGTTGGTTGAACAGCATCCAGGCCATCATTTGCTGGACGTAGTCAAAAACAATTTCGTTGGGGTGCGCAAGCCGCATACCGCCTTGAATCCAGTCAGTACCAAGGTGAAGGTTAAGGACACCTTTAAATTCAGTCAGGGTGACCTTTGGGTAATTTTTATATTGCTTTAAGGTGAAAAGATCATCTAACGGATTCATTTGTTGCTATTCTTGGTTGTTTCTGGCAAGGCTAGTTTCGCTGCTGATAATTTACAGTTGCTCGTAAAGAGTCTGTCTTGCCCTGTTACTGGATCAATGAATGTCATCGAACGGGCAAGTAGTTGCAATGGATGGCGGTATTCTTTAGCCAGCATGTCTTCAGTGACGGATTCTGGCTGGTGTATGGGGTAAATACGGTCGTTCAGGATAGGAATCCCCAAGGCCATCATCTGCACTCGCAGTTGGTGCTTGCGTCCTGTAAAGGGTTCAAGCTGGTAAAGCGCATAGTTCTTGTTATGGTGCAGGATGCTGGCTAAGGTTTCTGCGTTGGGCTTGCCTTCACCAAAGGTCATCTGCATGAAGTTGTCTTCGCGCTGGAAGATGTAATGCTGCAGGAGTGGTGTTTCTTCGATGTCTTTGCGGTATGGGGCTACCGCCTCATAAGTCTTTGAAACTGAACGCGTTCGGAAAAGCCTTTGGTATGCGTTTCGTTCTTCAGGGTGTACTGAGAAAAGAACGAGTCCAGCGGTTTCGCGGTCGATACGGTGTACTGGGGATAGCGTGTCGATGCCGAGTTTGCGCCGAAGCCTAACCAGTAGCGTTTCCTGGATGTACCGGCCGGAGGGGATAACCGGTAAAAAATGCGGTTTATCGGCTACGACAATATGGTCATCTTGGTAGAGGACGGATTCTTCGAAAGGAATGTGCGGTTCGTTTTCCAAATACCGCCAATAGTAGAGTTTCAAACCGGCTTTGCAGCGGGTGTTGGGTGCAATGGGGTTGCCTTCGCCATCAAGCACCCAACCGTTTTTGATGCGTTCTTCCCATTGTTCTTTGGATAGTGCGGGAAGGCGTTCCGCTAGGAAGTGTAGGCAGGTCGCCCACTTATCCTGTGGGACAATGATCCTGCTGGGGCTGACTCCATTAAAGCAGGGGATTGTCTTGCTCATTTATTGAAGCCGCTGTCATGCTCGGGCTTGATGCCCATATGATGGAGCCAGTCGTACCTGCCTTCACAGAGCCATGTGTAGATATATTCGTTCATCTCCCCTTTAGTGACGGTATCTTCGCTGCCATCGTCAGTTGGAGCAAAGAAACGCTTGTCGTCTTTCAGGTTGATGATGGCCATCGTGTTTTTGACTTTATTTGCTTTGCAGTTTGCGGTGTAGCGGTAAAGGACGTCGGACGCCTCCTCCTGTTCTTCGTCGACAATCTTAATCCAGCCTTTGTGGTTCTCCAGGTCAAGGCTCTTGGCGTCGCCGTAAACTTTGACCTTGCCGTCAGCGGAGCCTGCCAGGTAAAACCAGGATTCAGCGCTGGCGGTCAGGGAAAAAAGGCAAAGAAGAAGGCTTAGGGCGAATTTTTTCATCTTGGCATTCCTTCATGAGTTTGGGGCAGCTTTGGGAGGAAATGGCTAAAAAAATACCACCGTTAAGGTGGCATTTGGAAATCAGTGGGGTGGAAGATGGGGCTCGAACCCACGACAACCGGAATCACAATCCGGGACTCTACCAACTGAGCTACTCCCACCACTGAATAAATCTTAGAACCTTGGATTATATAAATACTGTCTTAAAAAAGCAAGGGTTATTTCTGCAATAGCAGGTTAACTTCCTGGAGGTCATCCTCCACGAGAGTTCCCGCTGCGCGTTTGAGTCGGAGTCCATAGAGGATGGTTTCATTACGTGCCCTCGTTAAGTTCTTGCGGGTGTCATAGAGTTGCTGCTCAGCATTTAACACGTCGATGTTGATACGTACACCTACTTCGTAGCCAAGTTTGTTGGATTCGAGGGCTGTCAAGCTGGCGGTTTCGGCGGATTCCAGAGCACGGACCTGTGAAAGGCCGCTGCTGACGCTTAAGAAATACTGGCGTGCCTGCTGGGTAGCGCTACGTTTGGCAGCTTCTAGGTCGTTGCGTGATTTTTCTTCCAATGAAACAGACTCTTTGACTTTGCTGGAGGTTTCGAAACCGGAGAAGAGCGGGATATTCCATTGGATGCCAACCATCTTCGAACTGTTGAATGACTCAAGCCCACGTCTGCTATCCATTGTGTACTGGTCATGGTTTGTATGGTTGTACGATGCGACAAGATCTACCGTTGGAGCATGCCCTGCTTTGGCGATGGCTGTCTGGCGTTTTGCTATTTCATACGCAAGCTGTGATTCCACAACCCTATAATTGCTATTTCCTGCCATGTCGACCCAGTCTGTTATGATTGCCGGTTCTGGCATCTTGAGCAGAACATGTTCCCTGAGCGGATCTAGGATACCTGGCGGATGTCCGATAATTTCTTCAAGTGCAGTTTTGCGGACTTCGAGTTCGTTGACCGCTGCAATTTCATCAGCTTCAGCCAGGTTGTAGCGGGCAACAGCTTCATGCGTATCGGTGATGGTTGCGTTGCCGACTTCAAAATTGCGTCTCGCAAGTGCAAGTTGTTGGGAGACGGCTTCTTTTTGGATTTCAGAAAAAGCAAGGACTTCCTGTGCTGTAAGAACGGCGAAGTAAGCATCAGCGACGCGGATCATCAAGTCCTGCTTTGCCTCTGCAAACTGAGCGTCACCCAGTTCGGTTTCGAGTTTGCTGCGTTCCCAGTTCTGATAGGCGGCAATGTTAAAAAGTGGTTGCGTTAGGGTAATGCCGTATTGATTTTCTGAGTATTGCGTGTCGCCGGGATAGTTTCTTGCATAGCCACCATTGGCATTTATGTTGGGCAGTAACTTGGAAAGTCCTTGGGTTTTCTTTTCTTGAGCTGCTGCATTCGCAGCACGTGCACTGGCATATTGCGGATCGTTTGCCTGTGCCTCCATATATACATCCATAAGGTCTGTTGCAGAGACTGCTGTAGAAAGCAGGCAACCGACTAAGAGGGAGATGGCATTTTTGAGCCGCATAATTATTCCAATGAGGTTACCCATTCTGTAGGCAACTTATTATTTTAAAACGTAAATTTCTTTTCTCTGGGTTCAACAAGCGCCGTTACTTTGGTTTCAAAAAGCCGGTGGGTTTTGATGTTCCCGTTAGTATCTTTCATTACAAGTTCTGCAAAGTCCAACGATGGCAGAGACTTGAAATAAAACAGTTTGCCGCCATCAGCCAGCCTATCGAGAAATGTTACTGGTAGGGAAGATACAGAACCCGAAAAAGTAATGATATCGAATTTTTCGGTCGTTTGGTAAAGGTCGTATAAAAAGCCATCATAGCAGATGACTCGTGCGTTACGGATGTTTTCATGTTCAAGGCGCAGCATTGCGCTGTTGGCTTTTGAAGGGTCGATTTCTAAACTAGTGACGTAACGGGCGAGTTGTGCGGAGAGTGCTGCAGAAAAACCTGAGCCCGTACCAATTTCAAGCATGTTGTCATTTTTTGTTGGGTTGATTGCTTGGAGGATCCGAGCTTCAGTTAATGGCGAGAACATTTCCTGAGCGCCTTCCAAGGGGATGGGCATGTCCGCATAGGCGAAACGCTGGAAGCTTTGTGGTACGAAGGATTGTCGGTCAACTTGGTCAAAAGCTTCGAAAATGCTAGGCAGTGTAATGCCTCCTGCCCTCAGCTGGTTTTCTATCATGTTTTGGTAGGCATTAAGCATGTTTTTTCCACTGAATCCAACTGTCAGTATCCCGAGACAATCCGTGCACCCAGTGCCTTATAGATAGCGTTTTCTTCGTTAATAGCCCGGTACTTGGCTTCAAGTAATGTCATCAGTTCTTGGTTTTCAGAACATTTTGCTTGTAGCCAATCTTTGAGTTCGTAGGTGCCGACTTTGTAGCGGTGGTGGTTGTATTGGGTGATTTTGACGTCGTTCCTGTATTTCTTATGGTGGATGTCAAGTTGGGCGCGGATTTTCTGGTAAGTGTAATAGTGGGTGTCTACTTCATTCAATGCCGTGTTGATGGCAGATGTCAGCCCCAACTTTGCGCTTTCAAAGTCAGCTTCAGAGAGGCGGATGTTCCATCGCAGTTTGTTCCATTGCAAAAATGGCAGGTTCAGGTTGATGACGCCTCCCAGCATGGGGGCATTGAACATAGTCCTTGCCTTGCGTGAAGAGACACTTAAGGTACTACCGATCGTAATGCTAGGGTACAGTTCTGCTTTGGCAGATTCCCAATCTAAAAATGCCGATTGGACTCGGAATTCTGCAGCTTTGACATCTGGTCTTAGACCCAGTGCAGCAATAGGGACATTGAGGTCAACATCAGTTAGTGGCACATCCATGATGCTGTCTCTGACAATACCAAGTGGATCTTCTGGCCGGAGGTTTAACAGGTTCCTTAATGTCTCTTCAACCTGTTTGCGTTCTGATTCGAGGAGTTTCAGGTTGTTCTGGGAAGATAAGAGCGATTTGTCGGCATTTAGCGGTTCTGAGACATCTACGGTACCGACGTTGTGCTTATGATTGGAAATGGTTAAGAGCCTAGAGTAGAAGTCAATGTTCTGCCGGGTGATCTTGATTGCGTTATTCAGGTAAACAAGATGGAAATACGTGTCGACAACATTGTTGATCAGAGCTAGTTTTGACGCTTCTAGATCCAGTTGGGTTGCTTTGTATTCCCACTCTTGGGCTGAAGCTGCATCACGCAGTTTGCGCCACAGGTCGATTTCGTAACTGGCGCCTAGCTGCGCATTGTATGTGTGTGTGGTGATGCCTTCTTTCAGGTTCTTTTCTGCCCCAGCGCCTGCTGAACCATAAAAAGACGGAATCAGGTCTTCGCCCAGGAGGTTCGCATGATAGAGTGCCTTATTGACGTTGATGGCGCTTTTGCGAAGGTCGATATTATTCGCCAGGGCTGAATCAACAATGGAATTCAACTTTGGGTCGCCATAAATCTTCCACCACTCACGGTCAATTTGGTATTGCTCAGCAATTGCCTGCTGGGAAATCAGGCCGCTGTCTGGGATTTCAGCAGTTTTGGTGGCGCAACCAGCAAGAAGTGCGCACAGTAAGATTGCTGGGATTAAACGGTTCCGTTGCATTGCATCCACCCTTCAATAACTACTATTCATGTAATCCTTTGGATATCAGTCGCTGCTTAGGGCATCGACAGGGTTTAATTTTGCCGCATTCTTTGCTGGAATATAGCCGAAGATGACACCAATCAGTGTAGAACAGACCAGTGCCAGAACAACTGAGGCAGCAGAGTACGACATCGTGAAAGATCTTACAAACAGCTTAAACAGGACTCCGATGCCAAAAGCAAAGAAAATCCCTAGGAATCCGCCAATGATACAGATTAAGACAGCCTCAATTAAGAACTGTTGGAGGACGCTACTCCTTCTGGCGCCAACAGCCATGCGGATACCGATTTCACGAGTACGTTCCGTTACAGAAACAAGCATGATGTTCATAACACCAATGCCACCAACTACCAAGGAAATCAAGGCGATACAGGAAATCAAGAGACGCATGGTACCCGTTGTGCTTTCGACAGTCTGGCGGATGCTATCCGTGTTGATGGTGAAGAAGTCTTCTTTTCCGTGTTTTACTGTCAAAAAGCGGATGATGTTTTTCTCTGCAGCTGCCATGCTGACGTCGTCTACCACTTTGACGGTGATTGAGGAAATGTTCCGGTTTCCCGTGATACGGTTCATGACCGCTGTGTAAGGTGCCCACATCTGTAGTGTGTCTTGGGGGCCGAAGTTGGCATTCTGTTTTTCGGAAATGCCGATAATCCGCAAAGGTTGCTTGTTGAAGATGATGGTCTGCCCAATGATTTCTTGGTTTTGTTCATTGGCAAACAGTTTGGACTTGGTGTTCTGGTCAATGACAACGACAGCATTGCCTTTGATGATATCGTCTTTCGTGAGCAATCTGCCTGCTTCTGCGTTCAAGCCTTTGACGTCGAAGTACTGTTCACCGACACCTTGGAGCTGTCCTGTGACAGAGATGTTTTCGCGGGTAATGTTGCCTGATGCACTGACGGCAGGGGTAGAACTGGCTACGTAACTTTGCCTTGCCAGGAGATCGGAGTCGTGTACGGTTAATGTCTTATATTTGTTTGAGTGTCTATCCCCAAAGCCGTGCCCTGGCATGATGACAACAGTGTTCGTCCCCATCGCATTGATGTCAGATAGGATTTTTTCTTGAGATCCTTTACCGAGTGCAACGACAGAAACAACCGAAGCAATCCCAATGATGATGCCTAGCATTGTCAGCATCGAACGCATTTTGTGCGCCCGTATGGCTTGGATGGACATCTTAAATGCTTCAACAAACTGGTCTTTCAAGTAAGCAAATGTGCTTCTCAGATCTTTTTTCAGTTCATAGACTTTAGAACTGTTCTGGTTGGGTTTGAGGCGTTCATCGCCGATGATGCGACCATCCTTGATTTCAATGACTCGGTTTGCGGTAGCTGCGACTTTCGGGTCGTGGGTAACCAAAATGACGGTATGCCCCATTTCATTGAGTTTTTGCAGGATTTCAATGACGTTTTCCCCGCTTTTGGAGTCTAATGCGCCGGTTGGTTCGTCGGCTAAGATGATGTTGCCGCCATTCATCAAGGCCCTGGCAATGGAAACACGCTGCTGTTGCCCGCCTGAGAGTTCCGATGGTAGGTGGGTGGTTCGTTCACCCATATCGAGGTTTTCAAGCAGTTTTTTTGCTCGCGCTCTTCTGGCTTCCAATTTTTCTCCGGAATAGACGGCCGGCAATTCGACATTTTCTTGTGCAGATAAGGAAGTCAGCAGGTTGTAGCGCTGGAAGATGAACCCAATGTAGCGGCTACGCAAGGTTGCGAGGTCGTCTGCTGACATTCCTTCAATGTCTTCACCAGAAATCTTGTAGGCGCCAGATGTGGAGGTGTCTAAACATCCAATGATGTTCATTAAAGTGGATTTACCGGAACCTGATTGGCCGATGATGGCAACAAAGTCACCAGACTCGATATCAAGGTCGATGTCCTTTAAGACGTGAACCTTGCTGCCCCCGCTTCCGTAAATCTTGTTGATACCTCTGAGTTCGATGATGTTCATGGGCTACATCCTAAGTCCGCCACGCATACGCGGTGTCTTACCAATCTTTTCACCCTCATTAACTTCGGAGGAAATAACTTCTTCGCCTTCGGATAATCCTGAGACGACTTCTGTGTAGACGCCATCCGTAATGCCGATTTTGATTTCACGCTTCTCGACATTTTCCTTGTTTTTCAATACCCTGACATAGTGTTTACCACCACTGGAAGTGATAGCAATGCTTGGGATGATTAAGACATCCTGGGCATCGGCAACAAGGATTGTACATTGCGTCATCATGCCGATGCGCAGTTTACCTTCAGGATTGCTGACGAAGCTTTTGCCGTAATAATAGACAGCTGATGTGCTGGAGCCGCTGGAAGAACCAGAACTACTTTTGTCGTAGCTACCGTCACTTAATGTCGTCAAACCTGGATCAAGGGAGTCTAAGGTGGCATGGAAGACGGTATTGGGTTCAGATAGGATCGTATAATCAACAGGCATCCCTTGCTTAACCTTGGTAATGTCGCCTTCAGAAATCTGGATGTCGATTTCCATGTCGTTCAGGTTGGCAATCTTGATGATGGTAGGTGTTGTCTGGTTAGCGTTGACGGTCTGCCCTTCTTCAACTGGGACGGAGACTACAGTGCCATCTAATGGCGCACGGATCTTTGTGTAGCCCAAGTTCGTTTCATCAGTGTTGATGGTCAACTGCATCTGTTTGATCGATGAGGTGGTTTCATCGACATTGGCTTTTGCGGCTGCGTAGGCATCCTTTGCCCTATCCAAGCTGTCTTTTGACGTGGAATCGGTCTTGATTAATTTCAGTTCACGTTCATAGGCCCGTTTTGCCACTTCTAGGGCGGTTTTACGCGCAGTCAAAATGGATTTTAAGCTTTCAAGTCGTAGTTTGTCAGTGCGCAGGAGGTTTTCCTGTGTTGTCGAGTCAATTTCTGCAATCATCTGCCCTTGTTTGACTTCTTGACCTAAGACAACATGGAGTTTTTTGATTTGACCGCTAACCTGGGCGCCGACGGTAACAAGGTTCACTGCACTGATTTCGCCTGTTGCCTCGACGGCATGCCTAATGGAGCCAATGCGGGCTTTTTCTGTCATATAGTTTACGGAGGATTTCTTTTGGGTAATCCAGTATGCCAGGAGAATGATGATGAGCACTGCAACGACAGCAATGGGAATCCAAATCTTGGGGCGTTTCAAATTTTTGAGTTTGTCGAGCATGGTTGACCTGTGACCTTTTAAAGGGTTACACCTAGCAGTTTTTTTCCGAAGTCCTATGTTGCCAGGCACCTAAAAGAACGGTTGATCCTATCCTTCTATATTAAGGTATTGTTTTTCTGGGATAGTTTCAAGAAGGGAAACAGCTTGTTACATTTTAAGCTGAAAATATAGGAGCCGTGAGCTAAAAAGTACTGTTTCGGTTACTTTATTGTCCTTTTTTGCAATCCATTCTCCCTTATCTTGGGTAACGGGGGTATGATGTCGGATTTTCAGACGGATTCTCGATTTAGGGGCATTCATGGATTTTGTTTTGGCGGTAAAAGCCTTCATCATGGGTATTGTTGAAGGGTTGACGGAGTTTTTGCCGATTTCTTCGACAGGTCATCTTATTTTGGCGGGCAGTCTGTTGGATTTCACAGGTGAGAACGTCAAAGTCTTTTCCATCGCCATTCAAGCCGGGGCGATGCTCTCTGTTGTTTGGGTCTACCGTCAGAAAATCTTTGAAGTGCTCTTTGGCATGTTTACCAAGGAAAAAGAGCGGCGCTTTGCCATCAATGTCATTATTGCCTTTTTCCCAGCGGCTATTTTAGGGCTGCTCTTTGCCAAGAAAATCCAGGCGTTTCTCTTTTATCCAATACCGGTTGCTGCAGCCTTCATTATCGGTGGGCTGATTATTATTTTTGTGGAACGCAGAAATGAACGCAGGCCTGAAGCGTCGCGTATCCAGTCGGTCGACGATATGACGTTTATGGATGCCTTAAAGGTGGGCATTGCCCAAGCGTTCGCCTTGATTCCTGGAACCAGCCGTTCGGGGGCGACCATCATCGGGGGGATGCTTTTTGGCTTGTCCAGAAAGGTGGCTACTGAGTTTTCATTTTTCCTCGCCATGCCGACGCTTTTCGGTGCATCAGCTTATTCCATCTACAAAGAACGCGATCTGTTGATGGCTTCCGATATCCCGCTCTTTACGGTTGGTACGGTTTCATCCTTTATCTTTGCGTTCCTGTGTGTCCGTTGGTTGCTACGTTTTATTAGCTCGCACAACTTTATCCCTTTTGCATGGTATCGTATTGCATTCGGTATCTTTGTCTTAGTCAGTGCTCATTTCGGCTGGGTTGTTTGGGTAGAGTGATCCAGTTATCCACATGATAGTCATGTTGGATGCAGAGCCGGCGGTATTTCAAAATGTAAGTGCTCTTGCAAGGTAGATAGTACGTTCTGATAGACTTTGGACAGTAATGTTGCCTTGGGAGGACATTTCATGAGCTTACTTCAAAAGCTGCCTTTCCTGATGCTGACGGCTTTCTGTCCGTTGGTGGTGTCTGCATCAAACTATGAGTCCAGTGCTCTTGACCGTCAGGATCTGTCATTGACAGTCTATGAACAGGCACAGGCTTTGGTTCGTGATACACGGTCTGTAAAAACAGGGCAGGGGCGCTTTAGTCTGGTGGTGCAGGATGTGAGTGGACAGATTCAGCCAGAGACTTTGATGCTTGAATCCAATGGCCGCCTAAGGCTTTCCAGTGCAACTTTCAATACGGCGTTGCTGACTCCCATGACTCTGATGAAGGCCTACATCGGGAAGGACGTGACGCTGGTACATACCAACCCAGCGACTGGTCAGGAGACGATGAAACGGGCGAAACTCTTGTCCATGAATGGTGGGGGGGTTATCCAGGTTGATGGACATATCGAGACGGTGTCGGCTGACAGGCTTGTATTTGATAAGGTTCCTGAAGGCTTGTACCCGTCGCCTGTCCTGATGCTGGACTTGCAGGGTGGCTCAGGCAGTATGCAGAATGTGACATTCGACTATCTGACTGGTGGGTTGTCATGGCAGGCGGATTATACGGCCGTTGTCGACAGACATGATGACCGAATGTCGCTGGTTTCGTGGGCAGTGATTGGTAACAGCAGTGGCATTGATTACAGAAATGCAAAAGTTCAGTTGCTATCTGGGAAACAAGCACAGGCGGTTGCTTATCCCCGTTTTGGTGGCATGCTGATGGCGGCCAAGTCTATGGATGCTGGCGGTATGCGGGAGAATGATACTGCTTCTGAAGAAGCTTTTTCAGACTACCATCTTTATACGGTACCGACTCGGGTGGATGTCTTGGACAAGCAGACAAGCCGTCACCGCCTGCTTGAAGCTGACTCCATCAATGTGCTCAAGGAATATAGTTTCAATGGTAACCAATGGGCGTATGAGTCTCGCCAAGGACAGGCAGAGCCCGTCCATGCGCGGACATCAATCAGTTTTGACAATAGGAAAAGGGATGGTCTTGGCATACCTTTGCCTAGGGGAACAATCCGCTTTTATCAGGAAGATAAGTCGGGTAACCGTCAGCTTTTAGGACAAAGCGCTATCAACCATACACCGGTAGATGGCCATCTCCAGTTGAACTTGGGTGAGGTCTTTGATGTGACAATGATTCGGAAGCAGACTGATTACACCCAAAGGAGCGTTGTTAAGAAGGATGGGGAAAAGGCCTATCAGACGGAGAGTTCCTGGGAGATTGCCTTATCCAATGGCCAATCTAAAGCCATAACGGCAAAGGTTATTGAACCGCTACCGGAAAATGCCAAGGTCATCAGCGAGAACTATTCTCATAAGAAAGAAGACGCCTCAACTGCCGTCTGGCATGTTCTCGTACCAGCTAAAGGCAAAGCGGTACTGAAGTATAAGGTACGGGTGAATTAGGCAGTTTTCTTTAGCGCTGCTTCTATCAGCTGCAAGGTTGCCAAGGCGCCCATGGCGATGCCTACATCACGTCTTTTGTTGGGAACCTCTGGATAAGCCGGATTGATTCGGATGATGGGGCACCCGAACGATTCGCTGGTACGCCTGACTGCTGGGACGTGTATGCCTGCTCCCATTTCAATGACGGCAAGGTTCTTGACCTGGGACTGCCAGCGGTGCAGGCAGTCATACTGCAATTCCGTGCGGTCTGAAATCCATCCCCAGTCATTGAACATTAGGATGTTGGGTCTGGCAAGTCCCTTGCATTCGGGGCAAATGGGTAAAGGCGATATGAGCTGGCAGTTTGCTTCGTCCACATTGACTTTCAGGTTTTTGGCTTCCCAAATGTTGCGGGAACAGGGTGAGGTGCATTGCAAGTGATGGATGGATCCATGGCATTCCACAATGCGGTTGTCCGGATAGCCGGCCTTCTGAAATTGCCCGTCTACATTGCTCGTGTAGACAAAATAGCCGTACGGGCAGTTGGCAGCGAGCCGTTTTAGGATATGGAAACCTTCATGCGGGACAATGTCACGGTAGCTGTTCAAGCGGTGTCCATAGAAGCCCCAAGCTAGGCGAGGGTTGTCGGCAAAGGCGTCTGGGTTGGCGATTTCGACAAAGGATATCCGATGCTGTCCCAATTTGGGGTAGGCTTTCCAGAGCCCTTTATCACCGCGAAAGTCAGGTAATCCGGAGTCCACGCCCATGCCGGCGCCTGCTGCGATGAGTAGGCCGTCTGAGTGCCGAATGATGGCGGCAGCACGGTTGATTAAGCTGTCAATGTTTTCTGTGATGACTGTCATGTTTGTCCGTATGTCTAAAACCCGTGCCAAAGTACCGAGAAAACCCATCAGTGCCTGATCAGATAGTCGAATGCACTCAAAGATGCCTTAGCCCCATCCCCCATAGCGATGACAATCTGCTTGTACGGAGACGAGGACGCATCGCCTGCAGCAAAGACTCCTGGGATTGAGGTACAGTTGGATGCGTCGACCTCAATTTCTTGCTTGGCGTTGAGTTTGACGGGACTGTCTTTTAGCCAGCCTGTTGTCGGAACTTGGCCAATCTGGACGAAGATGCCGGAAAGCGTTAAGGTCTTTTGGGTATTGTCTATCTGATCCAAGTAGGTAAGCGCCGTGACCTTTTGCCCGTCGCCTACCACTTCAGCGGTTTTCGCTTTCTTAATCAGGGTTATGTTGGCAATGGACTGCATTTTTTCTTGCAATACGCTGTCAGCGGTCAGTTTGTCGCTCCTGATTAAGACGGTGACATGTTTGGCGATGCCGGAGAGGTCAATCGCAGCTTCAACTGCCGAATTACCGCCACCAATAACTGCCACATCTTTGCCTTTATAGAGTGGGCCGTCACAGTGTGGACAGAAAGCGACACCCTTCCCGATGTAGGTTTCTTCTCCTGGAATTCCCATTTTCCGCCAGGAAGCACCGGTTGCGAGGATGACGGTTTTGGATTTGACCGACGCACCGCATTCGAGTTGCACTTCGATAAGTTCACCTGGAATCAGTTTTGTTGCTCGCTGCGGCATCATGACATCGATGGCATGGCTCCTGATGTTTTCTTCATAAATGGCGGCAAGGTGTGTGCCCTCAATCTTTTTGATGGCGATGATGTTTTCAATATCTGTTGTGTTCAGAATCTGACCACCAAAGTTTTCAGTGACAAGCCCTGTCCGGATGCCTTTTCTTGCCGCGTAAATGGCAGCTGTTGCTGCTGCGGAACCACCGCCAATGACCAAGACATCAAAAGGAGCTTTGGCCGAGATTTTTTCTGCTTCGCGTTTGATACTACCGGTATCAATCTTACCTAGGATTTCCTTGACGTTCATGCGTCCTTGACCGAATTCCTTGTCGTTTAAATAAATGGAAGGCACAGCCATGATTTGGCGTTCTTTGACTTCGTCTTGGAAAAGGGCGCCGTCAATCATGGTACTGGAAATGTTAGGGTTCAGAACGGCCATTAAGTTGAGCGCTTGGACGACTTCAGGGCAGTTTTGGCATGATAGGGAAATGTAGGTCTCAAAATTAAAGCTACCCTCAACTTGCCGTATCTGTTCAATGACATCTGCTTCGACTTTCGGTGGATATCCGCCAGTTTGCAGGATAGCTAAGATCAGGGATGTGAATTCGTGACCCATTGGCAAGCCAGCAAATGTAATCTGGCAATTTCCTTCAGGGCGGTTTACGGTAAAAGAGGGGGTGCGGGCATTGGTGCCATTTTCAAGTAATGAGATTTTATCCGATAGATCAGCGATATCCTTCAGTAATGCCTGCATTTCCTGGGATTTTGCGCTGGTGTCAATGGAGGCTGTCAGAACAACAGGGTTGACCAGTTTTGTGAAATACGCACGGAGCTGTTCTTTGACTTTATTGTCCAGCATGGCTTTTCTCCTTCAGGAAAGCAGTTTTGAATAAATGTTTTGGTAGCCAGCATCGGCCGCAGGGGGAAAACCTGCGGCGTTGGCGAGTATAAGGATTAAATCTTACCGATAAGATCCAAAGATGGTGCCAATGTTTCTGCGCCTGGCTGCCAGGATGCAGGGCAGACTTCGCCATCGTGGGTTGCTACGTACTGCGCTGCCTGGATTTTACGGAGCAGTTCAGTTGCAGAACGCCCGATACCCAAGTCGTGGATTTCGCAGATTTTGATTTCGCCTTCAGGATTGATGACGAAGGTGCCACGCAGTGCTTGGCCAGCTTCCTCAATCATCACATCGAAATTGCGGGTAATGGTGCCCGTTGGGTCACCGACCATCGTGTACTGGATTTTCTTGATGGTGTCAGAAGCATCAGCCCATGCTTTATGGACAAAATGAGTATCTGTGGATACAGAGTAGATTTCAACGCCCAGTTTCTGGAATTCGGCATAGTTATCAGCTAAATCACCCAGTTCGGTTGGGCAGACAAAGGTAAAGTCAGCTGGATAGAAGAAGACAACAGACCATTTCCCTTTGAGATCAGCGTCAGTTACGGTAACGAATTCACCATTACGGTATGCGTCAGCTTTAAAAGGTTTGATGGTGGTATTGATGAGTGCCATATCGTTCTCCTCAGATGGGTCAGTTTTAAAGACCGTTTTTTCGGTCAAGGATTTTGCTGGAATAGGAACTGATTGTGTTCATAGTAAGCCAGATACCCTTATTAAAGCACAACTTCAGAAATGTTGCAGGACACGCATCGGTTTTGTAAGGCGAATTTAATGGGGAGATGGTTTGGAATGCAAAAAACCGCCATTAGAATGGCGGTTTTGAGATAAAAATAATAGAATAGGTTATACTTCTTCCAGTTTTTCTCGGAGCATTTCCAGTTCGTTAGTATGCTTCAGAGTCGGTTCTGGATAAGAAAGTTGCATATCTTTGAGGGTTCTCAGTATGGCATCTGAGACCAAGAGCCGGGCATTTTTCTTATCGTCAGCAGGGATGCAATACCAAGGGGCATCTGGTGTAGATGTATTTTGGATGGCTTTTTCGAACGCATTCATGTATTCATCCCAGTATTTACGTTCTTCAAAGTCACCCAAGCTCAGTTTCCAGTTCTTTTCTGGATTGTTGATGCGGTCAAGCAAACGGAGCCGCTGTTCTTCCTTGGAAATATAGAGGAAAAATTTGATAATACGGGTGCCATTTTGATGCAGGTGTTGCTCATAATCGCGAATGGCTTTATAACGGCTTTCCCAGAAACTGCGGCCAAATTTTGTATCAGGCAGGTTGGCAACGTCTAAGATTTCAGGGTGGACGCGTGCAACTAAGACATCTTCATAATAGGAACGGTTGAAAAGAACAATTTCGCCTTTTTTTGGTAAGCGCAGAGTTGAACGCCAGAGGAATTCGTGTGACAGTTCCAAGGCGGAAGGTTGTTTGAAGCTTTCAACACGGCACCCTTGTGGGTTTACACCGCTCATCACATGTTTGATTGTACCGTCTTTGCCGGCAGCATCCATTGCCTGGAGGATGACGAGCAAAGAGAATTTGCCTGAAGCATAAAGCTTGGCTTGTTCTTCGCTCATTGTGTTAAGGTTGCGCTTCAGTTTCGATTTATAACTGATGTTATTGGTATAGAAGAGGTCAGTCAGTGTCGAATAGTTTCTCAAACGGAATTTCTTTCCGTCGGTGACTTTGAATCTTAGAGAATCGATTGTCATGGGAACGTCCTTTTCGATATAGGATTATGCGGGGCATACCACTGTCTACTGAGTCCATTTTACCATCTAAAAAGGCGAGGGGTCCTCTCTTTTCCAAACTTATGCCTTCGAAGAATTCGATTTATGCAGGTGGTGTTGGTTGCGGGAGAATAGCTGTTATTTTTTGCTGTCTTTTCCATAGACAGGCGGCATGCCTTCAGGACGGGTTTTGAACCGTCTGTGTGTCCATAAGTATTCGGCAGGACGCTCAAGGATGCGCTGTTCAATGAATTCATTGATTCGTTTTGTATCAGCGTAAACGTCTTTTGTTGGGAAGTTTTCCAGAGGTGGATAGAATGTAACTTTCCACCCTTTGTAATCCGGCAGGAATGAACCAATGACTGGGATGACTTTTGCGCGCGTTGCAGCTGCAATGCGCGATGTTGCTACCAGTGTTGCGGCAGGTACGCCAAAGAAGGGGACGAATTCTGCATCTTTAATTCCAAAGTCCATGTCCGGCAGCATGAGGAATGGAAGTCCCTTATGTATGCCCCTGATGATGGGTTTGATACCTTGGCTACGGCTATAGATTTCAACACCTGGGTTAAAGCGTATGCGGCCTTTGTGGAGAACCTTGTCAAAGATTTTGTTTTTTTGTTCCGTATAAATGGAGCAGCAGGGGGCACCCATCGAGAAAATGGCGCCTGGCATTTCTAGGCAGACGAAATGAGGGCAGAGCAAAATGACTGGACCTGCGTTGGTTAGGTTGTAAGGGATTTCAGGTTCAACCTGGATTAACCGCTTGATACGGTCAACGGAAGACCACCAAAGGATGCCGCGCTCCAGGATGCTTCGTCCATAGCCTTGGAAATGCTCCAGTGCGATGCGTTCGCGTTCAGATTCAGGCATATCGGGAAAGCACAGGCGTAGGTTCGTTAGGGTAATACGGCGACGTCGTGCCCAGAAATGGTAGGCACAGGTACCGAGCAACTTGCCCATACGCCCCAGAATCGGTAATGGGAGCCAATGGATTGCCCATAGGATGAAAAGAAAAAAACGCATCGGAAAATCCTTGATAATGCGGGCATTATAGCAATGCGGAGCCTTAAAGTGTGAAGCTTTCGTCGTTATAGCGCTTCACAGGAGGCATTATCAGAGTACAATATCAAGTTCCGCTGAGTTAACGGGCAACTTGCGAAGCGGTCTATAAATTTCGCTAAAGCGTCGCGGCTCCTTTCATGGACGGGCTGCGACTGCAGTTTGTCTTACAGAAAAAGGAGCTTTTTAATGTTGAAAGATTATCTTTTTACTTCTGAATCTGTTTCTGAAGGCCATCCTGATAAGGTCGCTGATCAGATTTCAGATGCAGTTCTTGATGCAATCCTTGAGCAGGATCCTGCTGCACGTGTTGCTGCTGAAACCCTGTGTAATACCGGCCTAGTTGTCTTGGCTGGTGAAATCACAACATCTGCAAATGTCAATTATATCGATGTCGCACGTGAAACGATTAAGCGCATTGGCTATGACAACACCGAATATGGCATCGACTATAAGGGGTGTGCTGTTTTGGTTGCTTATGACCGTCAGTCCTTGGATATTGCCCAAGGTGTGAATGAAGGTTCAGGTCTTGATCTGGATCAGGGTGCAGGTGACCAAGGTTTGATGTTTGGTTATGCCTGTGATGAAGCCCCAGAATTTATGCCGGCAGCCATTTATTATGCGCATCGCCTGATGGAACGTCAGTCCCAGCTGCGAAAGGATGGCCGTCTGCCGTGGCTGCGTCCTGATGCTAAGTCCCAGGTGACGTTGCGCTATGTCGATGGTGTTCCAGTCAGTGTTGATACTGTCGTCCTGTCGACCCAACATGCGCCGGAAATCCCTTACAAGCAGATTCAAGAAGCTGTTATTGAGGAAATCATCAAGCCAGTTATTCCTGCAAATTTGATGAAGGAAGCGCCAAAGTATTTCATCAATCCAACAGGTAGCTTTGTCGTTGGCGGTCCTCAGGGTGATTGTGGCTTGACTGGCCGTAAGATTATCGTAGATACCTATGGTGGCGCATGTCCACATGGTGGTGGTGCTTTCTCTGGTAAGGATCCATCCAAGGTTGACCGTTCAGCTGCTTATGCTGCACGCTATGTAGCGAAGAATGTTGTTGCAGCTGGACTGGCTAAGAAATGCCAGATCCAGGTCAGCTATGCCATCGGTATTGCGCGTCCAATCAACATTACCGTAAATACCCAGGGTACGGGCGTCGTTTCTGACGAAAAGATTGCAGCGATTGTTGCTGATACCTTTGACCTGCGTCCAAAGGGTATTGTCCAGATGCTTGACCTTCTGAAACCACGTTACAGTAAGTCTGCTGCTTATGGCCACTTTGGTCGTGCAGAACCAGAATTCACTTGGGAAAGGACTGATAAAGTCGAAGCACTGAAAGCTGCTGCTGGACTGTAATCCTTCATGTATCCTGTCTGCCGCCGATTCTGGCGGCATTACTCGTCAAGCGTCGTTTTGATCAGCGCCAGGAGATCCCATGGATCCCTGGCGACGTAATCTGATGGCCAGTTTTCCGGATCAATACAGTATCCCCATTTAGCCGCAATGGCGGCCCCTGTGCCTGCAGCATGCCCGGCTTGCATATCGCGTAGGTCGTCCCCAACGTACCAACACTCTTGTGGATGGACGCCCAACCGTTTTGCGCCTTCCAGTAGTGGAGCAGGGTGAGGCTTTGAATAGGGAGTTGTGTCACCGGCAACAAGGCATCCGGCCTTATCAAGTCCAATTTGCGCGGTCAATGGCTTTGCCAGGTTTTCTACTTTGTTTGTGACAATTCCCCAACTGATTTGGTTTGTTTCAAGTAGTGCCAGTAAGTCACAAATACCATCAAAGAGCTGAGTTGCTGATGCCCCCTTAGCAATGCTTTCTCGGTAGTAATGCAGGAAGCGTTCCCTGAGGTAAGAGAAAAGCTCATGGTCTCGGGTGATATTCAAAGCTGCTTTAACAAGTCCGGGGGCACCTGCTGAAGCAAACGGACGTAGTGCTTCGTAGGGCAGTTTTTCTAGATTGAATTCAGTACGGACGTTATTGATGGCTTCGGTCAAATCAGGAGCTGAGTCTGCAAGCGTACCATCAAGGTCAAAAAGTATCGCTTTGGGTTTCTTGAAAGTCGTTAGTGTTGTCATTGCTGTCTTCTTAGTATTTTTGGCAGGCAAGCATGTAGTTGATGCTGGAATCTGTGGTCAGACTAAAGTGTTTGGCGCTTAGGTCGCATGTTACACCAGTGATTGCTTCAACAGAGAGCCCGTTTTTCCTTGCGAAGCGGCCCAGGTCTGATGGTGTAATGAATTTTCCAAAGTCATGTGTTCCAACAGGAAGCAGGCTCAAGAGGTATTCGGCGCCAATGATGGCATGGAACAGTGATTTAATATTTCGGTTGATGGTTGCGAAGAAGCAGTATCCGCCTGTCTTTAGTAATGTTGCGCAGGCTTTTACAGTGCATTCGGGGTTCGGGACATGCTCTAGGAGTTCCATGCATGTGATGGCATCATATTTGCTAGGCTGTTCTAGAGCCAGGTCTTCAGCTGAGATGAGGCGGTAGCCAATTTGAAGTTTCGAGATCCGGGCGTGCGCTTTGGCTGTATCGAGTGCATTTTCCGCGAGGTCGATGGCGGTGACTTCTGCGCCTGACTTGGCCAGTGCCTCGGAGAGGATGCCACCACCGCAGCCGATATCAAGAATCTTCTTGCCCTTAAGTGGAGTGATGCTTTCAATCCATGACAGGCGCAAAGGGTTCATGTCATGTAATGCCCTGAAGGAGCCGGTAGGGTTCCACCAGTCTGATGACATCAAATTGAACTTGGAGAGTTCGCTTGGATCTTGGTTCATACGGAGAGGGGCAAGTGTGAATAATAAAAAACCCCGCAAAGAGCGGGGTTTTTTGCAGACTGTCTACGGTAGAAATCAGTTCTGTGCTTCAGGTGCAGCTTACTGAGCAGGAGCAGCTTCCTGAGGTGGGTTTGCAGTAACGGTGATTTCAACACGACGGTTTTTAGCACGACCTTCGCGGGTAGAGTTGTCGGCGATTGGCTGCAGTTCACCCTTGCCTTCGGTAACGATCTTTTCACCGTCAACACCCTGGGAAACCAGGTAGGATTTAACAGCGTTTGCACGGCGTTCAGACAGTTTCTGGTTGTAAGCTACGGTACCAGTGGAGTCGGTGTGACCAACGCAGACAATAACTTCAACGTCCAGACCGGAGATGTCGGAAGCCAGCTTAGCCAGTTTTTCCTTACCTTCTTTCTTGACAATGGATTTGTCGTGATCGAAGAATGCATCAGCAGCGAATTCCAGTTTTTCTGCAACAGGAGCCTGGGTGCTTGGCTGTTCTTCCTGAGCATATGCAGGATCACATTCCCTGATTGCATCTGCAGGGGTCCAGTAACCGGTCCTCCAGCACAGGCCATAACCAGAACGTGCGATTACATCACGCTGATCCTGTACATATGCGCTGTAAGGTTTGTTAGCGATGATGTCGGTGACCTCTGCAGAGGCGGTAGCTGCACCAGCAACTGCGGTAGCAGCGATGAGTACTTTAAGCAATTTATTCATATTTATCCTCGTAGTTGACAATCCGCAGCAGGCTGCGCATGCAATTCCAACTTAAAACAACAATATTATTATAGCCCTAATTCTGGAGCCTTGGTTCCCATAATACGTTGCATCTATTCTGACACAATGAACGAGGTCAGATAAGACATCTCGCACAAAGATTCCCAAATTTCCCCTCCAAATGATTTTTTCAGACGGGAATGTCGCATTTTTGCAACCCGAAAGGGAAAGTCCCACACTTGGCACTTTTGGGATGATTCTATCGCGGAATTGCCCACCAGTTTCAAGTTGGTATCAGGATACAAAAACACTTGTAGAAATTCTAATGAAAATAAAGGCTTGAAGCAATTCCCTATTACCAAAAAACTTTGCCCGTGGCATGGTAAAATGGCGTTTTATTATTCTTTTCAATGGTTAGCTTAAGAACCCAACGTTGGTTCTCTGCCACAGTCATCTTATGGATCAATTCGCTAAAGAAACCATTTCCGTTTCGCTCGAAGAGGAAATGCGTAAAAGCTATCTTGATTACGCCATGAGCGTAATCATTGGCCGTGCGCTTCCTGATGTACGGGATGGTTTGAAACCGGTGCATCGCCGCGTCTTGTTTGGCATGCACGAAATGAACAATGTCTGGAACCGTTCTTATGTGAAATGTGCGCGTGTTGTTGGTGAGGTCATGGGTAAATATCATCCGCATGGCGACTCTTCTATTTACGACACGTTGGTTCGAATGGCGCAGGATTTCTCGCTCCGCTATACATTAGTGGACGGACAAGGGAATTTCGGTTCGGTTGATGGTGATAGTGCTGCGGCAATGCGCTACACAGAATGCCGCCTTGACCGTATTTCCGATGAAATGCTGGCGGATATTGAAAAGGAAACAGTTGATTTTGTCCCAAACTATGATGGTAAGGAAAAAGAACCATCTGTTTTACCGGCAAAAATTCCGAATCTTTTGGTGAACGGTTCTTCTGGGATTGCTGTTGGGATGGCTACGAACATCCCGCCACACAATTTAAAAGAAGTAATTGAAGGAGCGCGCCATCTGTTGGCGAATCCTGACTGTACTATTGATGAATTGATTGACTTCATCCCGGCTCCTGACTTTCCAACTGGTGGTCTGATTTATGGGATTGCAGGTGTCCGTGAAGGTTACCGTACAGGTAGGGGCAGGGTTGTTATTCGTGCCAAAACGCATTTTGAGGAATACGGTAGGGATGGCCGTCAGGCGATTATCATTGATGAGCTGCCATACCAAGTCAATAAAAAGACCCTGCTGGAACGTATTGCCGAAAATGTCCGTGAAAAGAAACTGGACGGGATTTCCGATATACGCGACGAGTCTGACAAGTCGGGTATGCGGGTTGTCATCGAGCTGAAGCGAAATGAAGTGCCTGAAGTTGTATTGAACAACCTGTTTAAACAGACACAGCTTCAAGATTCTTTCGGCATGAATATGGTGGCTTTGGTTGATGGGCAGCCTAAGCTTTTAAACCTCAAACAGATGCTGGAATGTTTCCTGGCGCATCGTCGGGAAGTTGTGACACGGCGTACCATCTATGAACTGCGGCGTGCTCGTGAAAGAGGGCATGTTCTCGAAGGTCTTGCTGTCGCATTGGCAAATATAGATGACTTTATTGCTATTATCCGTGCAGCGCCGACGCCACCGGTTGCAAGACAGGAATTGATGGCTCGTTCTTGGGATTCGTCCTTAGTTCGTACCATGTTGCAGCAAGCAAGTGCTGACCGCGAAAATGCAGCAGAGGATTTCCGTCCGGAAGGTTTGCCAAAAATGTATGGTGTTCAGCCGGATGGCTTGTATAAGCTGTCAGAAGAACAGGCTACGGAAATTCTTCAGATGCGCTTGCAGCGTTTGACAGGTCTTGAGCAGGAAAAAATCCTGGATGAATACCGCAAGGTCATTGCGCAGATTGCAGAATATTTAGATATCTTGGCTAAGCCCGCTAGGATTACCGCTATCATCGATACAGAATTAAGCGGTGTGGTAGCAGATCACGTTGAACGTTCAAAAGATGCACGTCTTTCCACCATTGAAGTGAATGCAACTGATTTGGCAACGGAAGACCTGATTACGCCTCAGGATATGGTCGTTACCTTATCCCATTCTGGTTATATCAAATCGCAGCCGCTGTCTGAATACCGTACACAACGGCGCGGTGGGCGCGGCAAGTCCGCGACGGCAACTAAGGATAACGATTGGGTCGATCAATTGTTTATTGCAAATACCCATGACTACATCCTCTGTTTCTCAGATAAGGGTAGGGTTTATTGGCTCAAGGTCTGGGAAGTACCGCAAGGTTCCCGTGGTTCCCGTGGACGGCCAATTATTAATATGTTCCCGCTTCAGGAGGATGAAAAGATTACGGTCATCCTCCCGTTGTCTGGTGAAAACCGGAATTTCCCTGAAGACCACTATGTGTTCATGGCAACCAGCATGGGGACTGTGAAGAAGACACCTTTGACCGATTTCAGTAACCCACGTAAGGCAGGTATCATCGCTGTTGCCTTGGATGAAGGCGATTACCTGATTGGTGCTGCGCTGACCGATGGAGAACATGATGTGATGTTGTTCTCTGATGCAGGCAAGGCAGTCCGTTTTGAAGAAAAAGAAGTCCGACCTATGGGGAGGGCAGCGCGAGGTGTTCGGGGTATGCAGCTTGAAGAAGACCAGCATGTCATTTCCCTTTTGGTTGCAGGCGATGAACAGCAGTCTGTGCTGACTGCAACTGAAAACGGCTTTGGAAAACGGACATCAATTTTGGAATATACACGCCATGGTCGTGGTACCAAAGGCATGATAGCCATTTCGACGAGCGAGCGAAATGGTAAAGTCGTTGCTGCGACCTTGGTCAATGCGTCGGACGAAATCATGTTGATTACGACAGGTGGTGTCCTTATCCGAACCCGTGTTTCTGAAATCCGTGAAATGGGCAGGACAGCACAAGGCGTGACCCTCATTTCTGTTGATGAAGGAACGAAGCTCAGTGGCTTGCAGCGGATTTTGGATGCGGATGTCGATAAAGACGATGCTTCTGGTACTGCTGAAGTTGCTGAATGATGCTGGCTAAGCGGGTCTTCAATTTTTCAGCAGGGCCTGCGGCCATACCGGAGCCGGTGCTTAAACAAGCTGCTGCTGAGATGCTTGATTGGCATGGTGAGCATTTGTCTGTCTGGGAAATGAGCCATCGTGGCAGTGCGTTTACATCCATCATTCGACAGGCTGAAGATGACTTAAGGGAGTTGCTTGAGGTTCCTTCAACGCATCGGATTCTTTTTATGCAGGGCGGTGCAACGGCGATGAATGCTGTTGTACCGATGAACCTGGTTAATCGTCCAGATTGTTGCCGAGTGATTGATTTTGTTCATACCGGCTTATGGTCTGGTAAAGCGCTTCTGGAGGCGCCAAAGTATGCTCAAGTGCATGTTGCAGCAACTTCCGAAGATACCCAGTTTACGTACTTGCCGCCGCAGGACAGCTGGCAGCTGACCGAACAAGCTGCTTATGTTCATGTGTGCCCGAATGAGACGGTTCATGGTGTCCAGTTCCATTTCCAGCCAGATACAGGAAACATTCCGCTTGTTGCGGATATGTCCTCTGAAATCCTGTCGCGCCCGGTTGATTTTTCTTGCTATGACGTGGTGTATGCCGGTGCCCAGAAGAACATGGGACCAGCGGGTCTTGTTGTTGTGATTGTTCGAGAAGACCTGATTGGACATGCTATGACGTGTTGCCCATCTGTTTTTGATTGGGCACATGTTGCTGAAGCAGGTTCAATGTTCAATACGCCGCCGACTGGTGCCATTTATCTTTGTGGGTTAATCCTTAAATGGCTGAAGCAGCGTGGTGGTGTTTCTCGGATGCAAAGGGAGAGCATCGAAAAATCACAGATGCTCTATGACTACATAGATAGTAGCAACCTTTATTACAATCCCGTTGAAAAGGTTTGTCGTTCACGGATGAATGTCCCTTTTTTCTTGCGTGACGCTTCATTGGAGGACGCTTTCTTGGCAGGGGCTAAGCAAAGGGGGCTTGTACAATTAAAGGGGCACAGGATAATGGGGGGGATGCGTGCTTCACTTTATAATGCGATGCCGATTGAAGGGGTTGACGCCTTGGTGCGGTTTATGAGCGACTTTGAAGGAAAACGGTTGTTTTGATGAGTCGGTGGCTAGCTTGTTATTTTTGGAAAGCAGGTAGGCTCCCTGCGTTAAAATAGAGCGGCTTTTTATTGGCAGGATCGGATAGAACATGGATGAATTATTAAAACCATTGCGCGACAAGATTGATGAAATAGATACGCAGATCCTTGATTTGTTGAGCCGTCGTGCAAAGGTTGCCCAAGAGGTTGGGCGGGTTAAAAAGCAGACCGATGCACCGATTTATCGTCCAGACCGTGAGCGGCAGGTGTTGCGCCGCATTGCAGACCGTAATCCTGGGCCGTTGCATAGTGGTGACCTGCAGAAGATTTACCGGGAAATCATGTCTGCCTGTAGGGCGTTGGAGCGCCGTAATGTTATTGCTTTTTTAGGGCCGGCGGGAACGTTTTCAGAGCAGGCGGTCTACGATTGTTTTGGTTCTGCAGTCGACACGTTGTCGTGCAGCACCATTGATGAAGTATTTACGTCGGTTGAAAATGGGGATGCTGAATTTGGCGTTGTGCCGATTGAGAACTCTACAGAAGGAGCCATCAACCGGACGTATGATTTGTTTGTCCGTTCCCCATTGACAATCAGCAGTGAAGTATCGATCCCTATCCGACATAACCTGATGACGGCATCGGGGACTATGCAGGGCATTACACAGATTTCTGCACATGCCCAGGCTCTGGCGCAGTGTCAAGGGTGGCTCAACGTCCATTTCCCAGATATTCCGAAACGGGCGGTATCTTCCAATGCTGAGGCAGCGCGCATAGCCAAGGATGATCCAACGATTGCAGCCATTGCAGGTGAAATAGCTTCAAAGTGCTATGACCTGAAGATTGTTAATGCGCAGATTCAGGATGAACCTCAAAACCGTACACGTTTTGCGGTCATTGGCAAGGTGGGGACGGAACCGACGGGTAAGGATCAGACGTCTCTTTTGGTTTCGGTCAAAAATGAGGCGGGTTCTGTTTACAAGATGCTGGAACCATTCAACCGCTACGGCGTTTCCATGACTCGTTTGGAATCACGTCCGATGAAGGATCGGGATTGGGAATATTACTTCTTTGTTGACCTAGTTGGTCATATCAAGGAGGAAAAGGTCGCTAGGGCCTTGGAAGAGTTAAAAGGCCGGGTTGCCTACTTCAAGGTACTTGGTTCGTATCCTGTTTAAGAAAATAGATTGGAATATCATGACTGTTCAGTTTGCACCAGACTACATCCATACCATTGCGCCTTACCAAGCGGGCAAGCCTATTTCAGAAGTTGCCCGTGAATTTGGCCTTGATCCAGCGAAAATCATCAAATTAGCATCCAATGAGAACCCGGCAGGTATGCCGGAGTCTGCACGGCAGGCTGCACAGGCTGCAATGATGGGTGACAATGGCCGTTATCCTGATGCCAATGGGTTTTCTTTGAAAAAGGCGATTTCAGAAAAATATGGCGTGCCGATGGATTGGATTACTCTTGGTAATGGCAGTAATGACATCATTGATATTGCCGGTAGGACTTTTGCGAAAAACGGTGATTCCATTGTCTATTCTGAGTATTCCTTCATCGTCTACATGCTGACGGCAAAAGCGGTTGGTGCTAAGGGCATTGAAGTGCCATCCAAAAACTATGGGCATGATTTGGATGCGATGTTAAAGGCCATCCGTCCAGATACCAAGATTGTATTCTTGGCCAATCCAAACAATCCCACGGGTACTTTCCTTCAGCCTAAGGAAATTGAATCTTTCCTGGACAAGGTGCCGTCTGATATTGTTGTCGTCATTGATGAAGCCTATAACGAATTCTTGGATGCTTCTATCCAGTACGATTCCACCGCGTGGGTCAAGAAGTATCCTAACTTGTTGGTTTCCAGGACTTTTTCTAAAGCGTACGGTCTGGCAGCGTTGCGTGTAGGCTTTGGGTTGGCACAGCCGCAGTTGACTGACTTATTAAACCGAGTCCGTCAGCCGTTCAATACCAATGTGGCTGCGCAAGCTGCAGCGATTGCAGCTTTGGGTGATGAGGCTTTCTTGAAGAAAAGTGCAGAAACCAATGCCCAGGGATATAAGGAACTGGTACAGGCATTTGAAGAGATGGGGCTTGAGTATGTCCCGTCATATGGCAACTTTGTCTTGGTCAAAGTCGGTGAAGATGATGATGCTGGTGCAAGGGTAAACCTTGAACTCCTGAAGCGGGGAATTATTGTTCGGCCAGTTAAGGGGTACAAGTTGCCGAAGTGGCTACGTATTTCCATTGGTTTGCCTGAAGAAAACCGAGCTTTCATTAAAGCGTTCAAAGAAATCCTGGGTAAAGTGTGATTGCATTCAAAAAAATCGTCATATGTGGCGTCGGCCTCATTGGTGGGTCGGTTGCGCTTGCCTTGCGTAAGGCGGGGTATTCGGGGCGGGTTGTTGGGTTGGAACGAAACTCGGATGTCCTTGTTCGAGCCCATAAGCTAGGTATCCTTGATGATGCCGGTTCTTCTTTGGGAGAAACCTTTAAGGATGCTGATCTGTTGATGCTGGCGGTGCCGGTTGCACAGACAGCCAAGGTATTGGAAAGTTTTTTACCGTACCTGCCTGACAACATTGTCATTACCGATACGGGAAGTACTAAATCGGACGTTGTTGCGATGGCTCGCAATGTCCTTGGAGACCGTGTTGCACGTTTTGTGCCAGCACATCCCATTGCAGGAAGTGAATCCAATGGACCTGAGGCGGCTTTTGCGACCTTGTTTGAAGGCAAGAAAACGGTTATTGCCCAGTTGCCGGAAAACAGTGAGACGGATGTTGCCCAGGTTGCTGCTTTGTGGGAAACGTGTGGTGCGATAATCCACTACTTAACCCCAGCCGGTCACGACCGTGTTTTTGCAACAGTCAGTCATCTGCCGCATCTCTTGGCTTATGGTTTGGTGGATTATGTGGCCAATCATCCGCTTTCAGAGTTGTTTTTCCAGTATGCCGCAAGTGGTTTCAGGGATTTTACGCGTATCGCTGAATCGTCCCCTGAAATGTGGCGTGATATTTCCTTGGCAAACCGTACACATCTACTGGAAGGGTTGGATGCCTATATGGAAGAGCTGTTCCGTATGCGTGCTTTATTGGCAGATAGCAACGGTGCAGGACTCGACGCCATTTTTGCCAATGCTCGGCAAGCCCGGATGAACTGGCGCTGTGCCATTGAGTCTGTTGAAACAGGAAACAAGAATAAATGACGACCCCATACCCTGCTTATATCGACCTGAAACCTGTCAATCATGTTTCTGGAACGGTGGTTCTGCCCGGTTCCAAAAGTATCTCAAACCGTACCCTTCTTCTGTCTGCTTTGGCGCAGGGCAAAACCAAGATCTGTGATTTGCTTGCATCGGATGATACGTCTGTGATGCTGGACGGTTTAAGGAAACTGGGTATTGACTGGAAAGAGACAGGGATTCCCAACGAATACGAAGTGACAGGCGGTGCAGGGCAATTGCCAAACAGACAGGCTGATCTTTTCCTTGGCAATGCGGGAACGGCTGTGCGTCCCTTGACGGCTGCACTGGCTGCATTGGGTGGAGATTACCTGTTGCATGGCATTCCCCGTATGCATGAGCGCCCGATTGGCGACCTGGTTGATGCATTGAATGTAGCAGGAGCCAATATCGAATATGTCGAGAACAAAGGGTATCCGCCCATCCGGATTCGTACAGGGCACATTGACTCTAAGAATCTGAAAGTCAAGGGGAATGTGTCCAGCCAGTTCTTAACAGCCCTTTTGATGGCCTCTCCTTTGATGGCACGTGACGGCGATGTGACAATCCATGTGGTAGGCGAATTGATTTCCAAGCCATACATTGAGATTACGTTGAACCTGATGAAAGCATACGGTGTTGACGTTAAGCGACAAGGCTGGGAATCTTTCACAATCAGCAAAGGTCAGCGCTATACCAGTCCGGGTGTGGTTCATGTGGAAGGGGACGCTTCTTCTGCTTCGTATTTCTTGGCGGCCGGCGCTATTGCAGGCGGTCCGGTCAGGGTCATTGGGATAGGCAAAAACAGTATCCAAGGTGATGTGCGTTTCATCGATGTCCTTGAAAAAATGGGGGCAAATGTTACCTATGGGGAGAATTTCGTTGAAGTTACATCAGGCAGTCAGTTGAAAGCTGTTGATATGGACTTTAACTTGATTCCTGATGCGGCGATGACAGTTGCGATGCTTGCGGTTTATGCGGATAGCCCAAGTATCCTGCGTAACATCGGTAGCTGGCGTGTCAAGGAGACTGACCGCATTGATGCAATGGCAACAGAACTGAAAAAACTCGGTGTCGGCGTTGAGGTCGGGGAAGACTGGTTGAAAGTGATACCTGTTGCCGTTATGCGTGATGCGGTCATTGATACCTATAACGACCACCGTATGGCGATGTGTTTTTCTTTGGCAAGCCTCTCAAGTGCTGAAAAAGCTGGCGTAAATGTTCGTATTAATGATCCGCGGTGTGTTGCCAAGACATTCCCAGATTATTTCCAAGCTTTTTCTGTTATTACTAAGCCTTCGGCTTGAAAAGGCTATCTTTCGAGATTACTGCTAGCTTGCAGGCAGTGTCCTACCATTCTTCTTTTAATGCAGAGAGACTTAAATCTGTTGTTTTTTGGCACAAGTTGTATTTTTTGTTGTGGTTTCATAAAAACTGTTTGACACGGTAGAGATGGTAGGGGCATAATTCCAATTCTCCGCTCACGAGGCAGGCACAACGACCTGCGGAGGCGGACAGATCTTTAACAAACCAGTAGATGATAGGTGTGGGCGCCCGGCCTTTCCTGGAGCAGGAAAAAGAAGG
>JAEEGI010001058.1_pt1 | contig 70010 bp, 67 predicted proteins | sample 8958751 | NCBI WGS metagenome assembly JAEEGI01 (sample SAMN16246545, study PRJNA631951) | gut metagenome | biome: gut microbiome; feature: rumen; material: KS-attached | host: Bos | place: Iran: Karaj | collected 2018-10
TGAACTGCGCCCCAAAAGTTGGACATAAAGTAAAGGGTTATGAAAAAGAACGAGAACTACCCAAAGTATGTCCATGCGATGAGGCTCTTGGATGAGGGCAAAGCGCCATACGCTGTTGCCCGGGAACTGCATATGGGGATTGACACCATCAAACGAATGCGCAAGCTTTATCTCCAAGGCGGCGAACTGGCTTTGCTGCACCCGGCTTATTCTCCCCATATGGAAGCAGAGCGTAAGGAAGAGATATTATTGGCCATTAAAGAAAAGGGCCTATCTTTGCAGAAAGCTGCGGTAATATATGGCATTCCCGGTCAAACGCTGGGCCGCTGGGGACGATCATATTGGCAATCCGGGCAATCCGGATTGGCCAGAAAACGTAGCGGAAACGCAATGAGAAAGAAAAGGCAAAGAACTGAAGCAGAGCTAGATGAGCTCGAGAAACTGCGTAAAAGGAACGAGTATCTAGAAGCCGAGAATGCTCTGTTAAAAAAAGTGAAGGCCTTAGTCGAAGAAAGGGAAGCCCGTCTACGCGCGATTGGGCGGGGGCCATCCAAGAACTAAGGCCCAAATACCGTCTTGACCTCCTCCTGGAGATCAAGGGGATGGCCAGATCCACATTCTATTACTACTACAACAACGATAAGCCTGATAAGTGGGCCGTCGAAAGACAGCTGCTTGTATATCTGTATCATAAGAACAAAGGAAGATATGGATATAGAAGACTTACCAAAGCTCTCAAGGATGAGGGATATAGCATTAATAGCAAGACCGTTAGGCGCTTGATGGCGGAGACCGGCATCAAGTGTGAGGTCAGGATGAAGAAGTATAAGTCTTATAAGGGAGAGGTTGGAAAGATAGCACCCAATCTGCTCGAAAGAAACTTTCAAGCATACGCCCCACACCAGAAGTTGGTTACAGATGTAACTGAGTTCCATCTGTTTGGAGAGAAGATATATCTATCTCCCGTCTTGGACCTTTACAATAGCGAACTTATCTTCTATACTATCTATAGGCGTCCAGTACTGGATATGGTCATTGATATGATAAACGGAACTATCGCAGTTATCGGAACCCATACTAACGCCATACTACACTCTGATCAGGGGTGGCAATATCAGCATAAAAAGTATCAGAACTTGCTGAAGATAAATAATATAAGGCAGAGTATGTCAAGGAAAGGCAACTGCTTGGACAATGCAGTAATGGAAAACTTCTTTGGGCTTTTGAAGTCGGAATTGTTATATTTGCAGAAGTTCACTTCAGTTGACAACTTCCTCAAGGAACTCGAAGAATATCTTCGATACTACAACGAGGATCGAATCAAGGAAAAACTAAATGGAATGAGCCCGGTACAATACCGAACTCAAAACCAAATATCTTATTGTTAAATCCGTCCAACAAAAAGGGCGCACATCAAAAATTGCAGACCATACGCACTTTGAAGGGAATGGAACGCGAAGGCGGATCTCATGCAAGTTCCATAATGCACACCCGGCCGGATTTCTCCATCCAGTGGTGGCAGTCGTTGTAGCTGCGACGGCCGCGGCAGACCCAGACGATCCTGGTCCGCATCCCGTCGGGGATGACGGGCTCGGGGGCGTAGCCGTCCGTGAGTATCACGAGGCCGTCATAGCCGTTCTGATGGGCGTATTCGATGGGCTCCTGGAAGGAGGTGCCGCCGCGGCCGACGGCGACGACGTCCCGCATTACCTTCCGGAGTGTCTGCACCACCCGGACGCCGGCGTCAAACTGGATGACGTCCACCGCCGTGAATCCGTAACGGAAGGCGCTGTTGATTACCCCGTAGAAATGCGACAGGTCCCCCGAGGAGATGGAGCCGCTGACGTCCACCGCGACGAGCAGTTTGGTATCGAAACGACGGATGGACCCCATATTCTCGAACCCCGTGCGACGGTTGGGCCGCATCCGCGTGAGTTTGCGCTTCGTCGAGAGGATGCTCGCCCGGAAACCCGACAGGACGTTGCGCCAGTTGATGCGGGCGCGGGCGGACGCTTTGATCATCTCGGCGAAATGACCCGCCAGGGAGCCCCAGTCCCTGGTGGAATCGATGATTCCGTCGATCATCGCGACGGTCATCTCATCCTCTTCCCAGAGTTCCGAAAGGGCTTCGTTCCGAGCCGCGTTTTCCTTGAGGTGTTCCGTGCGGCTGTCCTGATCATCGCCTCCCCCTCCGTTGCCGCCACCCTCCGATGAGGGAGGCAGCAGTTCCTGGATGCGCCGTGCGTACCATTCGTAGGGCTGTCCTTCCTTAAGACCATAGTCCTTCGCGCGGTCGATGTTGAGACTGCCCAGGGTGTAATTGTCGCTGACGGTAATGTCGCTTCCGACGGCCACGGCCTGCAGGGAGCAGGCCTCGGGCTTGCGCTGGTAGGGATGCTTCAGGAGGATGCGGACCGCTTCGGTGCGGAGCGCCTGCTCGAGGGCATCGTCGCTCATCTCCCTGATCCAGTCGGGGTTGTACTCGACCTTGCGCCGTCCGGAGCGCAGCGGACAGGCCATCCGGCCGTTCTCCTCGAGACTGTGGGTACAGAGTACCTGGAACAGCGCCGGGTCATTGATGAACCAACGTTCCAGAATCTTTGTGATGCGCTGTTTCATCTAGCGGATGCTCTTGACATACTGAATCATCATCGTGGTGAGCAGGGGGCACTCAAGGGACATGAACTTCACGGCTTTCGGATAAGTGCCCTGCACGAAGAGATTGGCAAAATGGGCGGCCGCTTCCTTCTTCTCCCTGGCGAGGAAGGTAAAATAGCCGTCGACATTCTTGCGGGCGTTCTCCTTGGCGGTGCCGGAAAGCGATTCCACCTCCAGATGGCGGTAGATGCCGTCGTTGACGACCGACAGCTGATGGAGTTCGTACTCCTTGAGGGTGGAGAGGTGCTTCTCGAGGTTCTGCAAGACCTCCCTTCCCGAGAGAATCTTCCCTGCGGCGATGCTCCCGACAAGGGCGCTGGCGGCCTTCGGCCCCACGATGGCCGAGATGCCCTTCGTCACGAGCGGCGTCATCTCGCTCGCGCTGCGGATCAGGTCGCTCACCCTCTTCCAGCCGCGACGGTCCGGCGTCTTCTCGAGGCCGGTATCGGCGCCCTCCCTGGCATCCGGATTCTTGTCGAGCCAGATGGGATTGTCCCGGATGAAGTCGCGCACCCGCACGTCTACGCCCGCCTTCTCAGCCCAGAGAAGCCATTCCTGCACGGTCGGACGGAAGTTCAGAACATTGAAGCGCGACACCAGGGCCGGGTCGAGGTCGGTGAGCTGATACTGGTCGCCCTCGTTGACGGCGGAGATGATGCGGCTTCCCTCGGGGAGGCTGCGGCCGGCGAGTTTGCGGTTCAGCGCCAGGTCCATGATGGTCTGGAGGACCTCCGGGCGGGCGCGGTTGAGCTCGTCGAGGAAGAGGACGATGGGCTTCCCGTCGAGGGGGAACCAGTACGGAGGCATAAAGTCCGTCTTCCCGGTGGTCTCGTTGCGGTTCGGGATGCCGATCAGGTCGCCCGGATCGGACATCTGGCCGAGGAAGAGCGGGACGACTTTCATCCCCCTCGACGAGAAGTATTCCGTGAGGATTTCGGACTTGCCGATGCCGTGGTCGCCGACCAGCATCAGGTTCTGGTCGGCCGGAGTTATATCGAGGAGCGCCTTGAGCTCCGTGATGTTGATGTTGATATTTGCCATATTTCGTGAAGTTTATCGTTTGCTAGAATCCGATGCGGGCCGCTTTGCGCTGCGAGGCGAGCGTTTCCTCTCCGGAGTATTTGACAAGGTCGTCAAGCGTGGCCGCATTCCCCGACAGGACGTATCCCACGGCGGCCTTGCGGGCGATATTCTCGATATTGCCGCCGGAGAAAGTAAAGCGTTCCCCGAGCGTCGCCGCGTCCTCCTCGCTGAGGGAAGGAAGCATCGAGCGCCAGATTTTGGCTCTCACCCCGGCCTCGGGCGTGGTGAAATTCACCTTGATGATGAAGCGCCGCGCGAACGCCTCGTCGCAGAAGTTCTCGGCGAGGTTGGTGGTGGCGATGAGGATGCCGTCGAGGTTCTCGATGGCGTCCAGGCAGATATTCTGGATGGCGTTCATCATCTGGTCGACGCTGTTGTCGGGGTTCTCGATGCGCTTGGAGAAGATGGCGTCGGCCTCGTTGAAGAGGAGGATGGGGGCTCTCTTCTGGCTGCGGCACAGCCGTGCGTAGGTGGTGAACACTTCCTTGACAATCTTCTCGGAGTCGCCGACCCACTTGCTTTTGAGCTGGGACATATCCACGGCGTAGATGTCACGTCCCGTGCGGCGCGCGAGCTCGTACACGCCCGCCGTCTTGCCGCAGCCGGCGCCACCCGCGAAGAGGACGGCGAAGCCCTTCCGCATCCCCATCTCGCCGAGCCGCGCCTGCACGCCCCGGAAATTGGCGTCCTCGAGGAGGGAGGCCAGCCGCTCCATCTGCTCCCGCTCCGCCTCGTTGTAGAAAAGGTCCTTCTTGGGGATGGACTCCGACCGCAGGAGATTCTTCTCCGCCGCCTCGTCCTTGTGCATAAGGTTGACCTCGCCGAGAAATTCCTTCACCGTCGATTCGGCCAGAGCAAGGGAGTCCGTGTCCTGGAAACTGTCCGTTCCGCCGAAGGTGACGAGGCCGCTCCTCTGCAGGTCGGTATCTTCGTGGGAGATGTGCCGGCGGAGGCGCTGGTCATCCTCCATGAACTCCGTCAGGTTGAGAAGGGTTTCGACCGGGACGGACGTTTCGCCGAAGGAGACCAGGCGGTGGCAGAGGTAGAAGAAGAACCGCCGCTCGGTCCGGGAGTGGAGACGCGTGATTCCGGCCTCCGATACTTTGCGGCAGAATGCCAGCTGCTGGTTGCCCTCAACGAGGGAAAGGATATTTTCCAGCAGCCGGTCACAGTCGATGCTGTCCTTGCGGTAATCCGAGAAGAAGACACGGAACCGGGTGAAGAATTCCTCGATGCCGAGCCCGGTCCAGTTCATCCCGGCGAAAGGGCTTCCGTCCGCGATGGACTTCTCCGCCTCGCGGGTCAGCGTAAAGAACGTGCGGCGTCCGCGGCTCCCGGACCGCATCACGATACCCTTCTTCTCCAGGTCCGTCAGGTCCGGCATGAAGCCGATGAACTCGATGTTGGAACAGCCCACGTAGGCCGCGAGGTCGTCCGTGTCGCTTCCGTTGGTGCTGTTGCTCTCGGTGATGCATCCCAGCAGGACGGCACCCCTCGGGCTGATGTCGAAATGCTTCGCCACGCGCTCGATGTCCCCCTGCAGCGCGAGCATCGCCTCCTCGCCCATCCCGTCCTTCTCGACCGTCTTGTAAATCGTGTTGAGTGATGCAGCCAGGGCGTGCAGTTCGATGTTGCCCTCAAAGAAATTTTTGTCGTCTCGTCTTCTCATGGTTCCTTTTTCTTGTCTGCATTGATATACCGCGATCCGGCCGTTTTCTTTCACTGAAAAATGCAAAAAATCGTATATTTACACCGTCACCTGCAAATTCTTAAAATTAATACGATGAAACGCTATTTTCTCCTCCTCTTCGCCGCGCTTCTCGCCGTCGCGGTCTCCTGCAAAAAGGATCAAGTAACGGTTACCACGAACGACGTTACGGAGCTCACGCAGACTTCTGTCCGGCTTCAGGGTAATTTTATCGACCCTACGTCCACTGTCGGCCTTTATGGGTTCTTCATCACCGGAAAATTCTCGGGAGAGACGCAGACCCGGCAGCTTCCCCTCCCGACGAAAGGGAAATTCAGCTATCTCGTGGAAAATCTGGAATCCGGAGAAGCATACAGGTATCAGGCCTATGTCATCTTCCGGGGCAAGGAGATCCGGGGCGAAGAGAAACAGTTCTTCACCTATTCCGAAGCGGGTTGGGCACTGCGTGCGCAGGCCGTGGATTTCGGCACCGGCGTGAAATGGGCGACGAAAAATGTCGGGGCGACCACTGCCGAGGACTTTGGTGATTATTTCGCCTGGGGACATGCGCTTCCGTCAAGCGACTATTCGGAAGCCGCCTACGCCGGACATTACATGACGGAAATCACGCCCGAAAGCGATCCTGCGACAACCTGTCTCGGCGGGCATTGGCGCATGCCCACCCGGAAGGAGGCCGAAGCCCTCATCGACGCCTGCGAGACAGCCAGATGGAAAGCGCAGAACAGCGTCTCGGGAATCGAGCTCAAGGGGAAAGACGATTACGCCTCCTCCTCCATCTTCCTCCCCGCGGCCGGGACCAGGTATCCCAACTCCCTGGGCGGCCTTATGGGAACAAATTTAGACTGCCGCTACTGGACCTCCACGCTTAACTCCCAGACGGATAACAACGCCTGGTATATCCACTACACTTGGAACACCAGCAACCGCGCCATGATGCAGCTCGCCAAACGCTACTGGGGCCTCCCGGTCCGGGCCGTACTGGATGAATAGTTCGATTCCCGATATCGGGGCGGTGGACGCCGCCCGGGTCAGTGTTTGATCTCGCGATCAGTTCCGCCTTCGCGTTCCATTCCCTTCAAAGTGCGTATGGTATGCAATTTTTGGGGACACCATACACGAAAAGACGGGTTAAGTGCGTATGGTCTGCATTTTTTGGGGACACCATGCACACTTCTGAAACCTGTCAGAAAACAGGAAAGTACTGATTTCTGAAAAATTTTTGCATTTCCGTGAAACTCGCAGAAGGGTTTCGCCGTATTTAGTTCGCCTGCCCGGATTAAGCGGTGCCGACGAGTAGAAAATCTGATCTTTGACATATCCCGCGTCTTCGAGCCGTTGCTCAGGAATTCTGCCTCAAAACCTTTAAAATCTTTATGAATACAATCGCGCAGAAATCAGCAACGAACTACGATAAAACGACAGGATTATGGCAAAAGAAATGAATCTCAACCTCGGCATCAACACTTCGGACGGCTTCACCGCCGCCAACGGGACCCGCGTCTCCTACCAGGACATTTTCGACGGCGTCCTCACCAACGTCAACTGCTTCGCCTCCCGGGGCGGGACAGGCCTGACCAGGGAGGACATCCAGGACCTGGCCCAGGACGCATTCCTCCGGGCGGTTCTCTATCACGACTCCTTCAAGCCGGAGCTGAGCAGAAAGCCTCAGGACTTCGGTAACAGGATTGCGGAGAACTGCAAGAAGGACGCTTTCACCAAGGCGGGAAAGCATCTCGCCGCCTTCACTTCGATGGAGGCCGGCGACGAGGACGGGGAGGAGTTCATCCCCCGCGGGATCGCGGGATACAGGGGGGATGAATTCGAGGCCGACAGGAATCTCGAACGGAAGGAACTCGAGGACCGCGTGAGCAGGGCCATCGACACCCTCGGCGAGACCAGTCAGACCATCGTGAGCCTGAGTCTGCAGGGCTACAAGACCAGCGCCATCGCAAAGCGCCTCGGTCTCGACCTCAGGACCACCTACACCCGCCTCAGCAGGGCCAAAGCGGCCCTGCGCAAGGCCCTGGGCAATGCACGGCTCCCTGCGGCTTAAAGGCCGAGGGGGCCTTGCTTTTTTTGTCTTTATGTGAAAGATTTTACCGACGGGGCGGTATATCTCCCAGGAAAGACAAAAATAACGAGCCATGCAACAACTCAAGATAACCCAATCCGTGACGGCCCGGGACATGACCGTCACCCATTACCTCGCCGACATCAACCGGTGCCCGATGGTCACGCCCGAGGAGGAATCCGAACTGGCGGCCCGCGTCCGTGCCGGGGACGAGGCGGCCGCGCAGCGCCTGGTGGAGGCGAATCTCCGTTTTGTCGTGAGCGTCGCCAAGGCCTACCAGGGACACGGCCTGCCGCTGGCGGACCTCATCAACGAGGGGAACCTGGGCCTGATCAAGGCCGTCTGGAAATTCGACCCGACCCGGGGATTCAAATTCATCTCCTACGCCGTCTGGTGGATCCGTCAGAGCATCCTCCAGGGCATCTCCGACCAGTCCCGGATGGTGCGGCTGCCCCTGAACCAGGTCGCCGCCCTCAACAAGATCGCCCGCGCCCGCGGAGCATTCATGCAGGACAATGAAAGGGAGCCCACCAACGAGGAACTCTCGGCCCTGGTGGACATCACACCGGACAAGATCGCCGATACGCTGCGCTCTTCCGGCAACCATCTGTCCTTCGACACGCCCTTCGATGACGAGGGAGACGGGACGCTGCTGGACGTGATCCCGGACACCTCGGTGGACGAGGCGGACGCCTCCTTGAACAGGGAGGCGCTCCGCAGCGACCTGGAAGAAGTGATGAAGGTGCTCGCGCCCCGCGAACGGGAGATCCTCCACCGGGCCTTCGGCATCGGCTGTCCCGAGAAGACGCTGGAGGAAATCGGCAGCGAGTTCAAACTCACGCGCGAACGGGTCCGTCAGATCAAGGAGAAGGCCATCCGCAAGATGGCGCGCCGCACCATCCGCGCAAGACTGGTGCAGTACCGGTAGAAATTGATGAAAGTTTTTGGCAGAGTGCCGGAAGACCGGGACTTCATGGTCCCCGATTATCATCCGAAAGGCGGGGCATACCCGCCCCAGATCATCGACTCGATGTGGCTCTGGGACGAGGCGCGCGGAGAATGCCGCGAAGAAAAAAGAAAATTTTAAAATTTTGCGTATTCGTCATACACGACGGCCTTCATCAATTCCAGAACGGGCTGAATATCCTTTAGCGCCTCCTGGAATTTTTCCATCGGGAGAACCAGTTCCCCGGTCAGTTCCTGACGGAAAGACGCGCTGACGGTCCCGTCTTCGGGATCGATATGATATCTGACCCTTATCCCGAGGGGCTTGACATACTGCTCGATCATCGCGTCCAGGATATTGCGCTGGATTTTCAGTTCCATCGCCCGCCGGCTGAGCTCCCAGGCCTTCTCCTTGAAGTAGCCGACGAGTTCATCCCCCGCCTTTTCGATTTCCGGCATCGAGGCGTCAAACTGGATGCACATATCCGCGAACTGCCCGGGGTCGACCTGCAGAAGCGGGTCCCGGCCGCCACGCGTACCGAATAGCCGGACTTCGAATCCGGCCTGTTTCTTGGCCATATAGAACCCGAAATGGTCCAGGCGGGCGTAAAAGACCGTATCGCTGAAGTCGAACCGGTCCCGGGGGACTCCGCGGCGGATCAGGCCGAGAACGACTTTCTCCACCGCCAGCGGATCCGGCCTGCCCTCGACGGGTTCCAGGGAACTGACGCATTCAGCCCAAGCCCCGCCAAGGAACGTCCCGCGAATGGCGTCAAAGTCAAAACTGTCGTAAGAGTTGCGGAGTCGCCACTGGAGCGCCCCGTCACTCTTCACGGCATCCGTCGCGGCACGGATGCAGCGGTCGATATCTATTGTCTTCATCATATCTTTATATACCCGGTTATTTCCGATTTCTTTCACGCGGATCGCGAAAATTCTCCGTTTTCAAGAAAAATCGCTATCTTGCGGTATGAAAAAATTCCTCCTTCTCCTGCCGCTTCTCGCCGGCTTCCTCCTTCCGGTTTCCGCGAAGGGACCCCTTAAGAATGACCGCTATGTGGTGCTTGTGTCGATGGACGGATTCCGCCACGACTACATCGACAGCAACAAGACCCCCAACTTCGACAAAATGGCCAGGGCCGGCGTCCGCGCGATAATGAAGCCCTCCTATCCGGCCTCCACCTTCCCCAACCACTACACCCTCGCCACCGGGCTTGTCCCCGACCACAACGGCCTCGTCAACAACAGTTTCTGGGATCCGGTACATCAGGAGCGGTACTCGATCGGCGGGAAGAACAAGCACAAAAGCTACTTCTACCTGGGCGAACCCCTCTGGAATACAGCCCAGCGCCAGGGGGTTCTCGCCGGGGTGACCTACTGGGTCGGATCGGATTTCGAGATCGGCGGCGGCCGGCCGAAATACTATCTTCCCTATAGCGACTTCCTCCTTTCATTCCGCGACCGCATCGACCGCACGGTCGAGCTCCTCTCCTATCCCGAGGAGCGGCGCCCCCGCCTCGTGATGCTCTATTTCAGCGAACCCGACCATACCGGGCATTCCTACGGGCCGTTCAGCAAAGAGACCCGCAGGGAGGTCGTCAAGATGGACCGCCTGCTGGGAATCCTGCGCGCGAAACTCGCCCGGCTGCCGATCGCGGACAAGATCGACCTCATCGTCCTCTCCGACCACGGGATGGCGGACCTTAGCACGGAGCGGTGCATCAGCGTGGACAACCACGTGAAGAAAGCGTGGACTGAACGGATCATCTACGGGACCCCGACTTCCATCTACAGCAGGAACGCCGCCTGCCGGGACTCCATCCTGACGGCCCTTAGCGGCATCGGGCATCTGTTTGTCTGGAAGAAAGAAGAGGTCCCCGCCGAACTCGACTACGGGAGCAGCGACCGGCTCGGCGACATCATCGTGGCGCCGGAGGTCGGATGGCGGTTCACCGACCGCCCCGGGACGATGAAAGGCGGGCACGGGTACTTCCCCGACGACCCCGAGATGCAGACCGTATTCCGGGCGGAAGGGCCCGACTTCAAGAAACGGTACGAGGCCCCGGTCTTCCGGAACGTCTCCATCTATCCGCTCGTGTGCTATCTTCTCGGCATCGAGCCCGCCCCGAACGACGGCGACCTCGAGGAGGTGCGCAATATGCTTACCAGGTCCTTTTGATCCCGTATTTCTTCAGAATCTTCAGGATCGGCTTTTCGATGGACGCCTCCCAGACGGAGTAGCCGTGGTCGTTGGGATGAACGCCGTCCGCCGTGGATGACTCCCCGTTATGCAGGGCGGCGTCGGGCTTGATGTAGTACACGTCCTTGTATTTCTTGCAGGCGATCTTCATCAGGCTGTCGGAGAGCGCCCGGCGTCCGCCGAATTCGGCCTGGGCCTGCGTGTTGAAATTCTCTTTCTCCCAATAAATGGTGCGCTGGATGATAATGGGCTTCCCGGGATGCGCCTTCACCATCCGGTCGATGAAGGGGAGCAGACGCTTCCGGATAAGGGGAATGTTGGGGTTGGAGAAAGGGTCGAAGACATAGGCGTCGGCCTCGATATCCTCCAGCACGTCGGCGAAATACGGCTGCATCTTGCAGTTGCCGCTGAATCCGAGCGGAATTACCTGCAGGCCGGTCTTGCGCATGAACTGCATCGGATAACTCATCCCGGCGCGGGTGCAGCTGACCCCGTGCGTGAAACTGCTGCCGTGGAAGACGATCTTATGCCTGAACGGCGACTCCAGCGGCTCCAGCACACATCCTTCCGGAACGCAGACCTGACAGGCATTGAGTTCCGAATAGAGCGGCAGATAGAGGAGGCATTCCTTCATCCCCGGGGCCATGTTCTGGACGATGCTTTTAACGCTGTCCTTGTCTTTGTGATCCCTGTCAAAGGTCGTGGACCCCGCCCAGAGCCACTTGCCATCCTTTTTAATATAGAGGTCGAATCCCCTGTACGAGCAGTAGGACCCGCGGCTCACCGAGCCGAATTCCAGACTGGCGCCGATCTCCGTGGCGTCCGTCCTGAACAGTACGGTAAGCCCGGCCGGGACGCGGCACTGGTTGTTTTCCGAGGGTGTAAAGCCCTTGTAGACGCACGTATCGATGCGATGATAGGGGTTAGGAGTCGTAAAGGCCTTTCCGCAAAGGTTGAGCGACGAAGCTTCCACTTTGTTCCAGGACTTCGTCTGGGCCGCCGCGCTCACGCAGAGCGCCATCGCGGCAAGGAGGATGATGATTCGTTTCATAGGTACAAATATCACAACATTTCACGTAAAATACAAATGGTTTCCGGCTGCCACTTTTTGGCAGAGTGACTTCCTATCTTTGCTGTCGGAAAGGAAAGAAAATTTTTCCCCGCGAACGTGAAAGAAAAAGTCATTTGATCGGTATATACTCACGTATGGAGAAAACAATCATCGAACGTATGTGCGACATCTCGGAGACGATGCGCAATCCCGATGCGGGCCGCAGGCGCCGCATCGAACTCTCGGACGAGAACCTCAAGAAAGCCGGAGAAGACATCGGCGCCCTTCGCGACACCCTCGGCCTCAACACGATGCAGGTGCTCATCATGACCGCCGTGATGGAGAATTCCTCGCGGTGCCATATCGACTGCGACGACGTAGCCGATTACCTCGGACTCGAGTACCTGAAATTCCTCACCTACTACAAGGACCTCGACGACCTCAAGAGCCGGGGCTACCTCCGGATGAAGAATGACGGAGGGATCGTCCTCCCCTCCGAGGTGATGTGCGCCTTCAAGGAGAACCGCGCCATCGAGCCGGAGAAGACCACGGGGCTCGACACCGCGGCGCTGCTCTCCCGCATCCGCCGCAAGCTCGGCTTCCTCGGCGAAGACCTCATCTCCCAGAGGGAATTCGTCGAAAGCATCCACTCCCTGATGCAGGGCAATCCCGACACGAGCATCGCCAAGGCCTACAGAAAGTACTGCCTGAACATCTGCTATGCCGAGAGAGTGTTCTTCTTCGCCGTCCTCAAGCGTTATTACAGCGACGACGACGACCAGGTCGGCTGGTTCGACATCGGCGACCTTTTCGACGAGGAGGATACGGACGACCTCCGCTGCGCCCTCAACCACGAGGTGATGGAGCTCCAGAGCAAGGGAGTCATCGAATTCGCCGGGGAGGACGGAATGAAGACGAAGGAATTCTTCAAAATCAAGGACAACGTCAAGGACGAGGCCCTCGCCGATGTCGGCGGCATCCGGAAGAAGACGGTAAGGGTGTCGGCTTCCCGGAAGATTGCCGCGGCTTCCATCCGTCCCAAGGAACTCTTCTACAACCCGGGCGTGCAGCGCCAGGTGGGGCAGCTGCACGAACTGATGGGCGAGAAGCGCTTCGCCGGAATTCGGGCCGCCCTGCAGGACAAGGGCCTCCGCACGGGCTTCACCTGCCTCTTCTACGGCGCCCCCGGCACCGGCAAGACAGAGACCGTCTATCAGATTGCGCGCGAGTGCGGACGCGACCTTTTCGTCGTGGACGTCGCGCAGATTAAGAGCTGCTGGGTCGGCGAATCCGAAAAGAACATCCGGGAGGTCTTCACCCGGTACCGCGCATCCCTCAAGGGCGAGGGGGTCGCTCCCATCCTCCTGTTCAACGAGGCCGACGCCATTTTCGGCATCCGCAAAGAGGGGGCCGGCAACGCCGTCGACAAGATGGAGAATTCCATCCAGAACATCATTCTCCAGGAAATGGAGGACCTCGACGGCATCCTTATCGCCACCACCAACCTCACCACCAACCTCGACAAGGCTTTCGAGCGGCGGTTCCTCTACAAGGTGCGCTTCGACAAACCGTCGGTCGAGGCCCGCAGCCGCATCTGGAGCGCGATGATTCCCGAACTGAGCGCGGAAGAGGCGATGAGCCTGGCGGCCGATTTCGACTTCTCGGGCGGACAGATTGAGAACATCTCCCGCAAGAGGACGGTCCACGAACTTATCGACGGCGTGCAGCCCACGCTCGCCCAGCTGCGCGAATACTGCGCCGAGGAGAATATCGGCGAGCAGGCCGAACGCCGGAGAATCGGTTTTCTCACTGCTTGATTCCGGCAGTTTTAATCACTATCTTTGCACCGTAGAATCATCCGCGTTATGGCAAAGAACTATTTTAACAGATACGTCTGGCTGATCGACACGATCAGGCGCCGCGGCCCCATCTCCCTGGCGGACATTTCCCGCCAGTGGGAGGGCAGCGCGATCAACGAGGACGGCGGTCCGCTCCCCGAGCGCACCTTCCACAACCACCGCATCGCCATCGAGGACACCTTCGGCATCGAGATCAAATGCGACCGCGCCCTGGGGTACTACATCGCCAACAGCGAAGACCTCGAAGGCGACGGCGTGCGGGACTGGCTGCTGGAGTCCCTCTCGCTGAACAACCTGCTCAACGAGACGAAGGACATGCGGGACCGCATCCTCTTCGAGGAAATCCCCTCCAGCAAGAAGTGGCTCACGGTGATGGTAAACGCGATGCGGGACGGTAAAGCCGTCGAGATGACCTACAAAAGTTTCTGGGACGACCGGGAGGCCACCTTCATCGCGCATCCGTGGTGCCTCAAACTCTTCAGGCAGAGATGGTACGTTCTCGCGTTCAGCGAGTTGCGGAAGGAGCCCCGCGTCTACGCCCTCGACGAACGGATGATCTCCGTGACGGAAACCCGCAAGGCCCTGAAGATTTCCCCGAAGTTCAACGCCCGGGAGTTCTTCTCCGGGTTCTTCGGCGTGTTCGTGGGCCGGGAACTCAAACCCGGGACGATCCGCCTGAAGGTCGCCGCCGCGCAGGTGAATTATTTCAATTCCCTTCCCCTCCATCCGACCCAGAAGCGGGTGGAAACGCACGAAGACTATTCCGTGTTCGAGTATTTTCTCGCGCCGACATTCGACCTCCGGCAGGAAATCCTGCGGCACGGAACGCAGGTCGAGGTCCTCGCCCCGCAGAGCCTGCGGGACGAAATCGCCGGCGACATCCGGGAGATGGCATCCCTCTATAACATACCCACGGGAAATGACTGATTTCGCAGCGATTGACTTCGAGACGGCGAACATGCATCCGTCCAGCGTCTGCAGCGTCGGACTGGTCATCGTCCGCGGCGGGCGGATCGTGGACTCGTTCTACAGTCTCATCCATCCGGAACCGAACTTCTACAACTGGTTCTGCAGGCGGGTGCACGGACTCGGCCACCGGGACACGGAGGACGCGCCGGTCTTCCCGCAGGTCTGGGAGAAGGCCGTCCCGCTCATCGGCGACCTGCCCCTCGTGGCGCACAACGCTCCTTTCGACGAAGGCTGCCTCAGGGCCGTATTCCAGGTGTACCGGATGGATTATCCCGACTATACCTTCTACGATACGCTGGCGGCATCCCGCCGCCTGTTCGGGCCTTCCCTCCCCAACCATCAGCTCCAGACCGTATCCGCCGCCTGCGGCTACGACCTCACCCGTCACCACCACGCCCTCGCCGACGCCGAGGCCTGCGCGCACATTGCAATAAAAATACTATGACAATATGAGATTTATCGGTAACATTCTCTGGCTCCTCCTTGGAGGGATCCTTGTGGCCATCATCTACTACCTGGTCGGACTGCTGATGTGCATCACCATCATCGGCATCCCCTTCGGCGTGCAGCTGTTCAAGCTGGGAACCTATGCGCTATGGCCGTTCGGGCACGAACTGGTCAACGGCCCGACGCAGCCGGGCTGCCTCTCCATCATCATGAACCTCGTCTGGATCCTGCTGGGCTGGTGGGAGATCGCCGTCATCCACCTGGTCTGCGGCCTGCTGTTCTGCATCACCATCGTAGGCATCCCCTTCGGCGTCAAGCATTTCAGCCTGGCGCTCAGCTCCATTTTCCCGTTCGGGAAAGAGATTCAGTGAGAGAGGATTACTTCCGCAGTGTCTTCCAGCCGATCACCGGCAGGACGAAGGAGACCAGGCACGCGGAGAGCCAGAACAGGGCGACGGGGAGAAAGTTGTAAACTCCGTCCGCCGCAGATCCGTCGATCAGGAGGCCGCTGATGACATCCTGCGCACCGGCGGCGACATAACTCGAGATTCCCACGATCCCGAGGGCGGCGCCGGTCGCCCGCCGCGGCACGAAATCCAGGGCCATCAGCCCGGCCACGACGCAATAAACGGTGCCGATAAACAGACTGAAAGCCCCCACATAGAGGATATTCAGCCAGTATCCGCCGCCGGTGAAGAGGAAGGCGCCGAGGGCGGCGAAGGCCAGGATGCCGGAAAGGATGACGGGGATGACGCGGCTTCCGCCGAACACCTTGTCCGACAGCCAGCCGGCCGCGACCGTTCCCACGATGCCGGCCACTTCCGAGATGCCGATAATCTGCGTCGCGCCCTCCAGCGAGAAGTCCTTGGATTTCTGCAGGAACAGGACGCCCCAGCCGCTGATGGCATACTGGGTAATGTAAATAAAGGCGCTCGAAAGGGCGATGACCCAGATGCCGGGATGCCTCAAAACCTGCGCGTGCAGTTTGCTAACCGGGGCGGAATCGACGGAGGACGGCTGCTCGCCTGAAAGCTCCTGCACCGACGGAAGGCCCTTGCTCTCGGGGGTATCGGACACGAAAAACAGGACAGACAGCACACCCAGCAGCCCGGCCGCGGCGGCGAAGATGAAGCCCCACTGCCAGCCCGCCGCACCGACGATAAGGCCCGTTGTAATCATCGTCAGGGATTTGCCGAGATAGGGCGTAGCGCTGAAGATGCTGTACGGCACGGCGCGGCCCTTCAGGGGAAACCACCGGGAAAGACTGATCACGCCGGGGGGCGAGCCCATCGACTGGGCCCAGCCGTTGATGCCCCAGAGCACGCTGAACAGGACGAACAGCATCACCGATCCGCGGACGCTCATCCAGCCGAGAATCCCCATCGCCAGATTGACGAGCGCCGAAGCGGCCAGACCGACCGACATGAAGCGCCGGACGTTGCAGTAGTCGGCCACAAAGCCGTTGATGAATTTGCCGAAAGCGTAGACGATGAGCATCGCCGAGCCGATGACGCCCAGTTCGGAGGCCGACAGCATTCCGCCGTCGATGAGCGGCTGCTTGACGACGCTGAGGGTCATCCGGCAGACATAGTACAGACTGTAGGCCGCCGTCGCGCCCCAGAAAGTCCTGCGGCGGAGCCGCCGGTATTCCTCATCCACCCTCCCGGAAGGGATCTTCTCCGGGGAAGGATTGCTGATGCGGAAATATGCAAACAAACCTTTCACAGAACAAAGGTACGCTTTTTTTACGATTTCCTTGTGCAGACTTGCCTAAATCAAGATAAAAGACTATATTTGCAGTTCGTATGGAAGCGAGTTCCATATCCATTTTTTGCGGTTCTGCAGATGCAGGACTGTCAGCGTAGCTTTTTTTTGCAAAATTTTAAATCATTTAATATCAAAAAGATGAAAAAATTTGTGTGTATCTTTGCCATCTTCCTGATGGCGGCCGCAGGACTTTCAGCTCAGAACAACGAGAAGGTTGAAAAGCCCTGGAACATCTTCCTGAAGGGAGGCGGCCTGTTCTCCCTCACCGAGAACTCATTCTCCTACTGGGAGAACGACCAGACAGCCAAACTCTTCGGCTATCAGGCCGGACTGGGTTTCGGGTATGACTTCACCAAGGCGTTCGGTATCCGCCTGGAGGCCACTTACGGAAAGAATGCCGCCGCGGGCAATACGTATGACACGCCCCAGCACGGATTCTACCCGTATAATTTCTCCAGCATCAGCGCTTTCCTCGATGCCGTCATCAACCTCAATCCCAAGGGGGCCTTCTTCTTCCCGAAGTTATATGCCGGTCTCGGCGGGGCTTATTCTTTCCTTTATACCGATATGCATCATCCTACGCTGCATACGCCGTCGCATTCCGGTGCTTTCGGTTTGAGGATCGGCTTCATTGCGGAGTTCCGCATCAGCCCGACCGTCGGGATTTATGCAGATCTCTCCAGTGAGGGCTTTACGGATGACTTCGACGGGTGCAAACCGACCAAACGGCATATCGAGGATACTCCGGGTTATCCCGGTTTCCCGCTGGATGTCCGCGGTCTCGCCTCTCTCGGTCTTTGTTTCCATTTTTAATAGATGACGGCTATGAAACTCAAGAATATCGTTATGATCGCCGCCGCCGTCCTGATGACGGTTCCGGCCTTTGCACAGGAAAAGAATGATAAACCGCAGCGCGACACCCGGTGGTTCATCGGCGCCGGCGGCGGTATGAACTTCGGCTTCGAAGGCGAGTCTTTCGTCGACCGTACCAATTCCCATATCGGAGCGGGCACCTCCGTCGAGGCCTATTTCGGTAAGTTCTTCAACAACTGGCTCGGTTTCCGTGCCGGCTATCAGGGCCTGAGCATCTCCGAGCAATACAGAAGCTATGGCAAGGATCCGTTCCACTACGGTCACGCCGACCTGCTTTTCCGGGTCACCGACTGGTTCGTTCCCTACGTCCACGGCGGTTACGCCCATCTCCATAAGGGCAGCGCGGCCGGTGGTGTCGGTATTATGATGCCGATCAAGGTTTCCCCGCGCATCAGCATTGTTCCCGACCTGAAGGCCACCCTTCTGAGCGGTGATGCGTTCACCGAGGGCGCCAAGAAATGCGCCGCCAACCTCGGCGGATCCATCGGCCTCCGGGTGATGCTCGGAAAGGTCAAAGAGAAGGGCAACACCGGTGATGACGATGCCGCTGCGAAGCTCGCCGCAGAAGAGGCAGCCCGCAAGGCCGCGGAAGAAGCCGCAAAGAAGGCCGAGCAGGAGAAGCAGGACAGCATAGCCCGCGCCAAAGCGGCCGAAGAGGCCGCGAAGAAGGCCGAGCAGGAGCGTCTCGACAGCATTGCACGCGCCAAGGCCGAGGCCGAGCGCCTGGCCCACGAAGCCGCCCTGCGTGAACTTGCCAAGGCGATGGATGTCCAGACCCTCTTCGACTTCGACAGCTTCGAACTGACCGACAAGGCCAAAGAGCAGCTCGACAAGGTCTCCGAGTACCTGAAACTCAACGAGGCGGTCAAGCTTGAAGTCGGCGGACATACCGACAGCATGGGTACCGTCGAGTACAACAAGACCCTCTCCGAGCAGCGTGCCAAGAGCGTCGTCGATTACCTCGTCGGCAAGGGCGTCGCCGCAAGCCGTCTCACCGCCGTGGGTTATGGCAAGCAGCATCCCGTCGCCACCAATGACACCGAGGAAGGCCGCGCTCAAAACCGCCGCATCGAATTCAAAGTGAAATGATTTGACACTCACTGTCATCATCCCGGCATACAACAGGGAGCGGTTCATCGAAGGATGTATCCACTCCCTCGTTGCTGGCGGGGTAGAGGACACGGAGATGCTCGTCGTGGATGACGGATCCTCTGACAACACGGCGTCCGTCGTGGAAAATCTCTGCGGAGAAATGCCTTTTCTCCGGCTGATCCGGCAGGAGAACCGGGGTCCCGGAGGCGCCCGCAACACAGGAATGAAAGAGGCGACAGGAGACTGGATCTGGTTTATCGACAGCGACGATCATGTCGTTCCGGGCGCCATCCCCTATATCCTCTCCTCCATTAACGCATATCCGGGAGTGGACACCTTTGTCATTTCCGAGACCTGGACCTTCGACGATCCTTCCAAAAACTATCAGGACATCCCCCTTCCGCCGGCAAAAGCCGACCTGAGCGGGAAAGAGGTGCTGAAGGACTGGATTTTCCCGGTATGGGGTCCTCACCGGTTCGTTTTCCGCCGCTCGATGCTGGAGAATCCCCGGCTAACCTTTCCGGAGAAAATCAGGCACGAGGACGAGTATTTCGGCCTGGTGCTGGCCTACTTCTCGGAGCGGATGCACATCCTGGACAAAAGCATCTACCACTATATCCAGCACGACGACTCTATAATGTCCACCGCAGACATCCATAATGCCGGGGACGTTTTCAAGATCTTCCTGGCCTTGGCGGAATTCGTCGACTCCGACGCCGTGGCTCCGGAAGACCGCCCCTGGTTGAACGGGCGTCTCTCGCGCTGGACGGTCGGTACGTTGAAAACCTACCGGGGTAAGGACGGCTATTCGGATGTTATCCGTCCTATCCTTTCCGTTATCCGCAAAGAATACAACCGCCGCAGCGGCACCCTCCCCTTCCACATCCGTTTCCGCGACAATCTGCGGATGCTGAGGGCGCAATTCAGGAAATAGAATGGCGAATCACAGCATCTCCATCGCTTTGTGCACCTATAATGGGGCCGCGTATATTGCCGAGCAACTGGATTCCATTCTTGGTCAGACCCTCCCTCCGGACGAGATCGTCATCGTCGACGATGGCAGCACCGATGACACGCCGGGCATTGTCAGGGGATATGCCGAGAAATACGGCAACATACATTTCTTTGAAAACGAGGAGCGCCTAGGGTTTGTACGCAATTTCTCACGGGCAATTTCCTTGACTAAGGGCGATTATGTGGCCCTTTCCGATCAGGATGACATCTGGACGGAGAATCATCTCGAAGTTCTCTTGAGCCATATCGGGGATAAGGCGGTCTGCGTCGGCGACGCCGTCATGATCGGACCGGACGGGCGGGAGACCGGCCGGAAGTTCAGTGAAATCAAGGAGAATTACTTTATTCCAGACAGGGATGTTTCGAAAGCCTATCGCATTATATATAACTAATCCTTATCAAGGGGCCTCTATGCTGATCGACCGGAAGTGGGTGGAATCCCTGCTTCCCATCCCGACAGAGGCCGGCTACCACGACACGTTTCTGGCGGGATGCGCAAGCCTCTCCAAAGGTCTCGCCGTGATCCCGGACACCATTACCCGATACCGGATGCACGAAGGCCAGGTTACCCATCTATGGAAGGCGGACGTACTTAAAGAAATTATACATAAGAGACACTTTATCTGCTACTCGAGCAAGGAAGTCTTGATCGACTGCCTGGTGGCCGCCGGGTATGATCTCTCGCAGGAAGCCCTTGCCTTTATCCGTGAGTTCAAACAGATTCTGGAATTCGGACGGCAAAAAAAGTGGGGCGGGGTCCTGAGAATAAAAAACCGCCATTACAGGAATATTTATTCTTGTAAATTCCCAAAATACATCCTTCTGAGATCGCTCTTTACCCTTTTACCTTTTTAAATTGGCGGCAGAAAAGAAAAGACTGGCCAACTTCGAGGCACTCCGATCAGTAGCGATGCTATTGATCGTTATCTGTCATTTTTGCAACTTCGCCCTTTTACCTCGAGGTTTTTCCTCTCGGGGATTCGGTCTTTTAAATTTTCTGGTCGCAGATGCGCTGCTGGTCGTTTGTTGTGTCGGCGTTAATGTCTTTGTGCTTATTTCGGCTTATTTTCTCGTTCACAAAGAGTTGAATTTCCGCAGGATCCTGCGTATATGGCTGCAGGTACTTTTTTACTCGACCCTTATTTCTGCTATCGGATGGATGATCGGAAAAGAACCGTTTACCGCACGCAACCTCTTTCAAGCCTTCTTCCCTGTCCTAAACGGAAGGTATTGGTTTGTCGGGCCGTACATCGGACTAGCGCTGCTTGCTCCATTCCTTTCAAAGACAGTGATGGCGCTGACGAAGAAGGAATATCAATGGCTGCTGGTCATCCTGACTTGCATATGCTGCACATTTACATCGGGGATCCCTTATGGCAACAGACTGGGAGCGAATAACGGTTATTCGCTGATCTGGTTTATTGCCCTTTTCTTCACGGGAGGGTATTTCCGCCGCTTTGATCCAATCCAAAGCAAACGTACCATCGGACTCGCTTTCTTACTCCTTGCGGGAGTTGTCTACTTGTTCTACATCGGGAAAGCCTTCTGGAGGTACAAAACCTCCGGAAATCTTTCCCTTGAGTTCTCCAGCTATAACAGCTTCGCATATCCGCTGGCAGTGCTGGCATTCCTCTTCTTCCAAAAACTTCCGGACAATGGCAGCAGGATAATTTCCTTGCTGGCAAGACCGGCGGCGATGACATTCGGAATCTACCTGATCCACGAGCATCCGATTGTGCGGGAATGGCTGTGGCAGAACGGCTGGGGATGGACGGGACTGGACAATGATTCCCCCTGGCTAATCCCTTGCGGGCTGTTGTATTGCTCTATCATTTTCCTTGTCTGCTGCGGCATTGACCGGGGCAGGCTGATATTATTCAAGGCCCTGACACCGAAACATTCATCTTCTTCAAATCAATAAACACATGACAGTTGCCATTATCATTGCCGGAGGATCCGGTAGCCGGATGGGTCAGGATATTCCGAAACAGTTTCTCAATATCCACGACAAACCGGTCATCATCTATACGCTGGAAGGATTCCAGAAACACCCGATGATCGACGCCATCGAAGTCGTCTGCCTGGACGGGTGGCACGAGGTTCTCCGGGCCTATGCCCGACAGTTCGACATCACCAAACTGAAATGGATTGTCAGCGGCGGCAAGACCGGGCAGGAGTCCATCAGAAATGGCGTCTACAATCTGGAGGGGGTCTGCCAGGACGACGACATCGTTGTCATCCATGACGGAATCCGGCCCCTGATTGTTCCGGAGGTCCTTTCCGACGTGATCGAAAAGTGCCGTGAATTTGGGAATGCCGTAACTTCCATGCCCTATAACGAGCAGATTTTCCTTGCGGACGACGAGCGCTCCACGACAAAATACATCCCCCGCGAAACCATCCGCCGGGTTTCCACGCCGCAGGCCTATAAGTTCGGGAAACTGGACGCGGCCTACCACACGGCCTTTGAGAAAGAAATCGGCATCTACGGATCTTCGTACACCAACACGATGATGGTGGAACTCGGGGAACGCCTGTATTTTGCGGCCGGCTCGGACAAGAACATCAAACTCACCACGAAGGATGACCTTGAACTGTTCAAGGCCTATCTGGCCATGGACAACAGCCACGATTACCTGAAATGAAACTGACCGATAACACGCTGTATCTGGAAGACCTTCAGATTCTATCCGGCAGTCATTTTATACCCTGGGAAAAACTGAGGGGCAAGTCCGTCGTCATCTCCGGCGCGACCGGCCTGCTCGGGAGCACCCTGGTGGATGCGATCATGTTCAAGAATCAGAAGGACGGGCTGGAGTGTCACATCTACGCCATCGGAAGGAGCAGGGAAAGGGCGACGCAGCGTTTTTCGCTCTGGCAGGACTCATCGTATTTTCACTTCCAAAAGGCCGACGTCAACCTTCCCCTCGCCCCCGGTTTTGGGAAAGATGCGGATTACGTGCTCCATCTGGCTTCCAACACCCATCCCGTCGCCTACGCGACGGATCCCATCGGGACCATTACGACCAATATCGCCGGGACGCAGCATATGCTTGAAATCGCCGCCGGCGCAGAAAAGAAATGCCGCTTTGTCTTCGCATCCTCCAATGAAATCTATGGGGAAAATACCGGGGATATCGACTGCTTCCGGGAAGAAGACCTGGGATACATAGACTGCAATACGCTCCGCGCCGGTTATCCCGAAAGCAAGCGGTGCGGGGAGGCCCTTTGCCAGGCCTACCGCAAGCAGAAAGGCCTCGATGCCGTCATTGCACGTTTCACGCGCTCTTATGGTCCCGCCCTGCTGGCCTCGGACACCAAAGCGTTGTCTCAATTTACCCGGAACGCGCTCAGCGGAGAAAACATCGTCCTCAAAAGCAAAGGAGACCAACTCTACTCTTATACCTACTCTGCGGATGCCGTCGCAGGCCTGCTGACCGTTATGCTGAAAGGAGAAGACGGCGAGGCCTACAATATCGCCGAGGAACATTTCGACATCCGGCTGAGAGACATTGCGGCCATCCTGGCCCGGCTCTCCGGGACGAAGGTCGTTTTCGACCTCCCGGACGAGGTGGAAAGCGCCGGATTCAGCAAAGCGACCAAAGCCCGTCTGGACGGATCGAAACTCCGTGCGCTCGGATGGCGCGCCCGGTACAATCTGGAAGAGGGTCTGAAGAGAACGCTCGGCATTCTTTCATGATTGCGATCCTGGTCATCATTGCGCTGCTGTGCCTATGGGGAATCCGGTTTGCCGGATTCCATGAGGATTACTGCGGCAAGGATTCGACCACGGCCATCAAAGGTGTACTGGCGCTTATCATTCTGACATCCCATATCCGGGGATACATTGTATTGCAGCCGACCGCTGTCAACCACCTCTTCCACGCATTTTTCCTATACCTGAACCAGTCGATGGTAGCGCTGTATTTCTTCTACTCGGGATATGGCATCTGCCAGTCGATCAAGCATAAGAAAGACTACCGGGACCACTTCCTGAAAAACCGTTTTCTCAAGACGCTTCTGCACTTCGACCTGGCCGTTCTTCTGTTTGTCATCGCCTCTTTCATTCCCCCGGCAACACACTACTCGTTTCAGAATTATCTCCTTTGCTGGACCGGCTGGGAGAGCGTAGGTAATTCCAACTGGTTTATGTTCGCCATCCTGGCGTTATACCTGATCGCCTTCGCCGCGATGTGGATCCGCGGAGGATGGATGGCGCTTAAAGTATTGATCCCCACCGCTATCCTCTGGGTTATCCTGTTCTTTACACATATGGGGCAGCACTGGTGGTATGACACCCTGCTGACCTTCCCGCTCGGAATGCTTTTCGCCGAAGTGAAGCCCCGGGTGGACCAGGCCCTGCGAAAGCCGGTCTTCTGGTGGCTCTCCTTCATCGGACTCGCCATCGCATACGTCGGCATGCACCATCTGATCGGCACCGACAAATGGGGCATCGTCAGTTGCCTGTTCTGTCTGCTGGTCGTCGTGGGAAGCATGAAAGTCCGGATCGGAAATCCTGTCCTGAAATGGCTGGGCGTCAACGCCTTCGCCATCTATATCCTGCAGCGGCTCCCGATGAACATCCTCTCCGGGTTCGGCGTCAACAGCCACGTCGCCGTTTTTGTCCCGCTCGTAATGACGCTTACTTTCCTCCTTGCATGGGGATTCACAATGACGACCGACCGGATCGACCGCAAATTGTTTCAACGCTGATGACAATACTTGAAAAACTGAAGGAACTGCTGATTCCGTGGTATGTACTTCTTTGGATTTACCCGCAGAAGGTGCGCGTATACCGGAAGAGAATCCGTGACATCCGGCAACGCGGGAAAGCCAACGTGGTATTCATTGCCTCTAATCTGGCGATGTGGAAATACCAGCGGCTCTGCGAACTGCTGATCCGGGATTCCCGTTTCGATGTCAAAATCATTCTCGCACCGTTCTATTCGTTCAGCGAAGAACAGAAGGAACGCAGTATGCGGGATCTGTCTCGTTTCTTCTCCGAACGGAATATCCCATGTACGGACTCCCGGGGGATAGACAACCTTGCAGCGTGGCTGAGGGATGAGGTCCGGCCGGACCTGATTTTTTATCCCCAGCCCTATGAATGGCTCTTCAGCAACGAACTGGACTGGACTTATCACCCGACCAGCCTGATCGCTTATGTCCCTTACGGAGCGCTGACGCTCAATGAGCCGTGGATTTACAACGCACGGTTTATCTACAACGCCTGGAGAGTATACTATCAGGGGGCTTATAACAGGAAACTCGCCCGGAAACTCTGTTTCAACAGGGGATTGAATGTCCGGATCTCCGGCTATATCTCTGTCGACGACTTTACGCTGACCGTTCCGCAGGACGTATGGAAACCCCAGAAGACAGAAAAAAAGAGGATTATCTGGGCCCCGCATTTTTCGGGAATCCGACAGCCGAACTGGCTGAACAGAGGTGCGTTCCGATGGACTTGGGAATTTATGCAAGAAATCGCCGTCAGATATAAGGACCGCATCCAGATTGCGTTCAAGCCTCATCCCCGGCTACTGTCGGAATTATACAACTCTCCCGAGTGGGGGAAAGAAAAGGCGGATGCCTATTACGAGTGGTGGGCGAATGGAGAGAACACCCAGCTGGAGACAGGCCAATTCATTTCGCTTTTCAAGACCTCCGACGCGATGATTCACGACTGCAACTCCTTTATCGCGGATTATCTCCTGACCGGAAAGCCGGTCCTTTTCACATCCAACAATCTGGAAGATACCGAAAACCAGCTGGACGATTTCGGGAAAGCCGCTTTGCGGGCGCACTACATTGCCAAGGAAACATCTGAAATACAAAAATTTATTGATAATCTAACCAAGGATGGCGATGACCCGAAGGCATCGGAAAGAAGTTCAGTCTATCAGAAGTATCTGATTCCGCCCGGAGGTAAAACAGCCGCGGAGAATATTTACGAAGATCTCGTCTCAGCCATTCATTTCAAGAAATGACCGCAAACCCGACGACTGGCGGCGACCTGAAGAAGAAGACAATCTCCGGAGTCATCTGGAGTTTCCTCGAGCAAGTGCTGGCCCGAGGAATTAACTTCGTCATCGGCATCATCCTGGCACGTCTGCTGACTCCGGACGATTACGGACTCGTCGGTATGCTTGGCATCTTCATCGGCTTGTCCAACGTCTTTATCGACGGCGGGTTCGCCAGCGCGCTGATCCAATGCAAGAACCGTACGGAAGAAGATCTGTCGACGGTGCAGATCATCAACGTCGGGATGAGTATCATTATCTATGCGATCCTCTTCATCTGCGCTCCGTTTATCGCCCGGTTTTACGATCAGCCGCTACTGACAAGCATCACTCGGATCCTGTCCCTGTCGCTGATCATCGGCGCACTTTCATCGGTGTCGGGGACCCTGCTGTCCATTCGGATCGATTTCAAGACCAAGGCCTATATTTCCATCATCAAATCTGTCCTGACCGGCGCCGTCGCCATCGCCTGCGCCTACTGTGGAATGGGTGTATGGGCACTTGTCGTCCAGGGCCTGACGGCGGCCGCCCTTTCCACGCTGATTACCATCGCCTTTGTCCGATGGTTCCCCAAAACCGGATTTTCCGGCCAATCTTTCAGGAAACTCTTCTCCTACGGTTCCAAACTGCTGGCAGCAACGCTTATCTCCAATATCTACGACAACATTTACTCGCTGGTCATCGGGAAAACCGTCTCTCCTGCAGCGGTGGGCCAATATTCCCGTGCCGGGCACTTCCCGCAGTTGGGAAACGGGGTCGTATCGGGGATGATCAACCGGGTGGCCTTCCCCGTTCTCAGCCGGATTCAGGACGACGACCAACGGTTGCTGCGGGTGTATGAAAAATACATCCAAATTTCCTGTTTCCTGATTTTTCCGATCCTGATGGGGCTCTGCGGGTGCTCCAGGCCGATTATCTTGCTCCTTCTCACGGACAAATGGGCCGCCTGCATTCCGCTGATGCGGATTCTTTGTCTGGCAACGCTTCTTGCGGGCGTTACTACCATCAATCTCAACCTGCTATATGTCAAGGGGCGTTCGGACCTGGTGTTGAAACTCGAGGTCATCAAGAAAATCATCGCCTTCTCGATTGTCTTCGCCACGGCGTTCTTCAGCGTTACCGTAATGTGTTGGGGGCAGGTGATTTATTCCGTCATCGCGTTTGTCCTCAACACGGTCTATACGAAGAAAATCCTGGGATACGGACTTTTCTCGCAGCTGAAAACGATCCTGCCGTATCTGCTGATCGCGGCGGTTATCGGCCTGGAGGCATTGACTATTTGTCATTTCATCTCCAACGACTGGTGGGCGCTGTCTCTGTCCGTCGGCGTCTGCGGCCTCACGTATATCGGGATTCACGCGCTTGCCCGGACATACGCTATTGGAGAAGCCAGGCAATACCTTTCAAACTTATTCCGACGTGGCAATGTTTAAACGCATCAGAAAATTCCTTCACTATTGCAAATGGCTGAGTCTGAGGAAGTCCTTTGATTTCACCATTCTGGATGATGAGGCTACGCTGGACCGCATCATCAAGGACGGCTATTCCGTATCTCGGTTCGGCGAAGGGGAATTCCGCGTCATCGGAGGCGGAGGAAACGGACTTCAGGATCCGGACTCAGCCCTTGCAGAACGGCTGCGGGAAACGATCCGGGACCCTCGGAATCCCAAGTGCCTGATCTGCCTGCCCGAGCCCTTCCTGAGAATGGGAGACCTGAAGTGGAAGTCAAGGATCTGGTGGGCAGAATATGTGTACGCGAAACACCCCGTACTCCGGAAGACCATTCCGCCGGGGCAGTGCTATGGAAGCGCCACCTTCTCCAGATTCTATATCGATCATACGGACCGGAACCTTTCCGAAAAACGCCTGAAAAGAATCCGGGAAATCTGGACGGGAAAAGACATCTATATCATTGAGGGAATCTACAGCAAACTCGGCGTCGGCAACGATTTATTCTCGGAAGCCGGAAGCATCCGGCGCATCCTTGCTCCGGCCACTAATGCCTTTGCCAAATATCAGGACATCCTGGATGCCGCCTGCAGTCTCATTCCGAAGAACGCGCTGATCCTGCTCGCCCTCGGAATGACCGCCACCGTCCTGGCCGCCGACCTGAGCAAGGCCGGATATCAGGCCATTGACATCGGGCATATCGACGTCGAATATGAATGGTTCCTGATGAATGCCCGGGAAAAATGCCGGATACCCGGGAAGGCCGTGAACGAATGCGGAGACAATCATCCGGAAGAAACCGAGACCGACCCCGTTTACGCCGCTTCCATCATTAAGACAATCCTATGAGCGCCCCCCTGTCCGTCATTATTCCCGCTTATAACGCGATGGCCAGCCTTAAAGCCTGTTGCCAGTCTGTCCTCAGTCAAGTCGAGGAGAACGTCAAGGTCATCCTCGTCGATGACGGCAGCACGGACGATACCTCCCGCATCTGTGACGAGATCGCGGAGGGTGACGCGCGGGTGAAGGTCCTGCATTCCCCCAACGGGGGACCCGGCGCCGCCAGGAACCGGGGACTTGACGTCGCGACGGGTACGTGGATCGCATTCGTGGATGCGGATGACCACTGCGAAGAGGGATATTTCGCAAAAATGCTGGAAGCCGCGGATGCCGACCTGGTCATTCAGGGGCAGGATGCGGATAAACGCTATGGGAAGGCGGACATTCCGCACGGCATCGCGGAGAATGCCTTGCTGGAAAAAGGGTCGCCGTGGGGAAAACTCTTCAGAAAAGAACTCATCGACCGGGAGGGAATCCGCTTCCCGGAGAATTACCGATATGGTGAGGACACCGTCTTCTTCCTTCGCTATCTGGCCGTCTGCGACAGTATCCGATGCATCGGGGAATGCGGCTACCGGTATGCGGGAGCATACGGTGACGGATTATCCGGCAAGACGCACGAAAGTCTGGACCTCCTGCATTATATCTGCGACAGCCAGGACGCCATAAGACCATTCCTCTCCGACAGGGAAGTAGCCCGCCGGCACAACGCCAAGTGCGTCTTCTATGCCAAACGGGCCTGGAATAACATGCGCATTCTGGGCTATGACAGAAGCCGTCGGAAAGAAACGACCGCCTTTCTCCGCAACCATATCCTCCCGCGCCTGCGTTTCGACGGACTCAATTTCCGGGAATCCCTTTATCTGATCCTATTCCATCTGGCACGATGAAAACAGCCGCCTGCATCATTCTCTATCACCCGGATACGGATCGTCTCCGGGAGAATATCCTCGCCATCGCGAAGGATCTGGACCTGCTGATCCTCTGGCGGAATTCGCCGGAGGAGATTCCCATCCCAGAGGTGGACGTCCCCGTCGTCCGGCTCGGGACCGGAGAGAACCGCTATATCGCCGCTCCGCTGAACGAGTGTTTCCGCTACTGCGCGGACCGCGGGATCGACTGGCTGCTGACAATGGACCAGGACAGCGTCTGGGAGGATTTCGAAGGGTTTGTACAGACCGCAGAAAAATACTTGCAGAAGGGAATCATCGCATTCGCTCCGTCGGTAAACAGGAATCTCTCCGCCACGGAGGAATGCATCGACATCGACTACACGATCACCTCCGGCTCGCTCTGTCACGTCCCTTCCGTCCTGGCGGCGGGCGGATTCCGGGAGAGTTATCAGATCTACTGGGTCGACGGCGAATTCTGCCACCGGGCCCGGAAAGCGGGATACAGGATCCTCGCCCTCCCCCGCTACAACCTCAACCAGCATTTCGGGGAACTCGACAAGGGAAAAGGATTCAACTATTCCCCGACGACCTACTACTTCATGTTCCGGAATATGCTCTGGATGCGGCGCGACCACAAGACCAATCCGAGCGTCAAGACCATCCTGTACTCCTCCCAGATGTACCTGAGGAGCATCCTTTTCCACGAAAAGAACAAAATGAAAAAACTCGCCGCCGTCTGCCGCGGCACCTTTGACGGATGTTTCAAAAGCACGCATACTGCATAATCGCCCACAATGAGCCGGAAATCCTCCGGACGCTGGTCCGGGCGCTGGACCACCCGCTGAACGATATCTTCATCCATATCGACGCGAAGGCGGACCTCGGACTCTTTTCCGACATTTCCTGCCGGCATAGCCGGCTGGTTTTCCTGGAGAACCGCCTGTCCGTCAGATGGGGGCATCCGAGCCAGATCGCGTGCGAGCTGCTGATTTTCGAGCAGGCACGGCAGGCCGGGCACTATGCGTACTATCATCTGCTCTCCGGGGTGGACCTTCCCCTGAAATCGCAGGAATACATCCATCATTTCCTGGACGAAGAGCATCCCGGCCGCATCCTGGTTTCCTATACGGATGCGCCCGACGACTTGCAGGACGTCCGTTTCAAGACACAGTATCATCACCTGTTTACCGACCGGCTCGGCAAGCGGGGCTATCGGACGATCCGCAACCTCGTCATCCATCTGGAGCAACTCATCCGCTACAGACGGCGCTACCCCTTCGAGCCCCGGAAAGGATCCAACTGGGTTTCCCTTCCGGAGGATTTCCTGGACTGGCTGCTTCCGCAGAAAGCACAGATCCTGAAATGGTTCCGCAACACCTGGTGCACCGACGAGGTCTTCATCCAGAGTCTCCTCGCCGCCTCCCCCTTCCGGGACCGGCAGATGGACAACCGGCGGGAAATCCGCTTCGAAGGCGCCGTCCCGCACGTCTGGACGGAGGAGGACAAAGACATCCTCCTCGGCAGCGAAATGCTCTTCGCCCGAAAATTTTCATCCGCACATCCGGAAATTATCCGTATATTAGTAGACTCACTTCAAGCACAAGCGTAACCGATGAATACCGTTCCGATTGTTTTCGCCTTCGATGAGAAACTGCTGATGCCCGCGGGTGTCTGCCTTACGTCCCTGCTGGAGACGGCAGAGGCGGATACCTTCTACGATATCTTTATCCTGCATCCGGCACGATGCGACTTTTCCGGAGAAAAACTGATGGAACTGCCGGAGCGGTTCGGCAACTGCCGGATCACCCTCCGCCCCGTCCATGATTTCGCCGGCGCCTACGAGATCCGGGGCGTGTCGGAAGTGACCTACTACCGGCTGGTCATCCCGGAACTGATTCCCGAGTATGACAAGATCCTCTACTCGGACGTGGATGTCATCTTCCGCGAAGACCAGGCGAAATACTACGCTGTCGACCTGGGCGAGAATTACCTGGCGGGGGTGGACAGCTCCTCCGCCCTGCCGGAAAAAGACAAACAGTATATCCGGGAAACCCTCGGCATCGAGCCGGACAAAGGGTATTTCTATGCGGGAAACAGTCTGATCCATTCGGCCCTGATCCGCAGGGACGGTCTGACGGACGTGTTCCGGGAAAAAGGCCGACTGCAGTTCCGCTTCCAAGATATGGATATCTTCAACCTGGTCTGCAACGGGCGCATCCTGCGGCTCCCGCTCTCCTGCTGCTTTACCAACTATATGTATTACTGCGTGATGCTGGAGCGGGAAAGGATGGAGAATGCCTTCCCGAAGGAGGAGATTGACCGGGCGCTGGAGAAAGGGATCGTCCACTACAACGGGACTAAGCCCTGGGACGCCATCTGCGTCAATATGGACCTCTGGTGGGACTGCTACCGCAGAAGCATCTTCTTCGACGAGGAGTTCGCCTTCCGCTTCTGGGACAAGGAATGCACGCGGGTCGAACGGCTTTCGCTGTGGAAGCGTATCAAACTGGTGGCGAGATATTTCCGCGAAGGAGGGCGCAAGTGAAACACGCCTATCTCATACTGGCCCACGGAGAGATGCCCCTGGTACCGACACTGCTCCGCTGCATCGACGATGCGCGGAACGACATCTACCTCCACGTCGACAAAAAGACGCGCCGCATCCCGCCGTTCCATACGGAAAATGCCCGGCTGATCCTACTGGAGGAGCGGGTAGACGTCCGCTGGGGCGACGTTTCGATGCTGGAAGCGGAACTCAGGCTATTCGAGAGGGCTCTCGCTTCCGGGGAGCGCTACGCCTACTTCCACCTGCTGTCCGGAGTCGATCTTCCGCTGAAGACCCAGGACGAAATCCACCGCTTCTGCGATGCGCATCAGGGCAAGGAATTCATCGGTTACTGCGGGGTGGAGGAAACGCCCGAAATTGAGTGGAAAATGCATCGCTGGCATCCTTTCCCGAAGCACTTCCGGAATGAGGGACTGTTCTTCCGGGGCGCGAGAAAGGCCGCCCGGCTGCTGCAGGACGGGCTTCACATCCGCAGGCACCGCGGCGTGCATTTCCTGAAGGGCGCCCAGTGGGTCAGCGTGACGGAAGCGATGGCCCGGCTCTTCGTCGGGAACAGGAAGTGGATTCTCAAGACCTTCCATCATACCTTCTGCAGCGACGAGATCGCGATGCAGACTCTCTGCTGGAATTCTCCCCTGAGGGAAAACATATACAGCCTGAACGGAGAGTGGGCGGGCAATCTCCGCAAAATCGGCTGGAAGAACGGGGACCTCAAGGACTGGACGGCCGCCGATTACGACGAAATCGTCTCGTCCGGCGCCCTGTTCGCCCGCAAATTCAACGGTTCCGATCCCGCATTCATCCAGAAAATCGTTTCACTGGCGCTGTGATAAAGATTATCAAAATACTGATTGTCGGATTCCTTACCAGTCTCTTCTTCTTTCCGATCGACACACCCTCCCTTCCGGGGGCGAACACGAAGATGATCCTGGCAGTCATCGGCGTAATCCTTTTCTTTCTGGACTGCGCGGACAAAAAATCCTTTTCTATTTCCAAGGATTTCCTGAAGATCAGTCTGATGGCCATCGCGGTCAGTGTATGGACTCTTTTCGTTACCACGATCCTTCATACGTATGACGACACCTTCTCTTCCTATTTTATGTCTTTCTGGGTATGGACCGGAGGTGCCTACACAATCGTACGGCTGATCCGGGCCGTGCACGGGGAAATCACGGTGGAGATCATCGGCAATTACCTGATCGGGGTCTGCGTTTTCCAGTGCGCAATGGCTTTCGGGGCGATTTATTCCCCGTTGATCAAACAAATAAACACGGCTTCGATGGATCCTGGAGCACTGAATATGTTCAAGGAAAAGTCCCACCGGCTTTACGGATTCGGTGCAGCCTTCGATCCGGCCGGACTCAGGATGGCCGGTGTGTTGATCATCAATGCTTTCCTGTTCTGCAAAGCCTTCCGGGACAGCCGTCTGTTACAGATTGTCCTATACTCTTTCACCTTTGTATTCATCGTCGCGATCGGTAATATGATCGCCCGTTCAACAATCATCGGCGCCGGACTTGCTGCCGTATTGGTTTTCCTTTTCTTCTTGCAGAACAGGTCGGGACAGCTGACACCGTCCGTGCTGCTGCTGTCGATTGCGATGGTGGTGGTCTTTACCTGCGGATTTGTCATTCTGTATAAGACTTCCCCGCAAACCCAGGCCTTTTTCCGCTTTGGTTTCGAAGGATTTTTCTCCCTGGCAGAAACCGGAAAATGGACTGTCCACTCCAATGAGATCCTCAAGAAAATGATCGTCTGGCCCGAGGCGTTCCAAACCTGGGTCATCGGAGACGGGCATCTCAGGAATCCCAGAAACGATCCCAACTTCCTGGGTCCGATCATGGGCGGATTCTATATGGGAACGGATATCGGCTATATCCGGTTCATCTTCTATTTCGGACTGCCGGGGCTGGTGATGATGGCGGGCGTTTTCGTGATGATTGCCATGACGTGCATCAAGCATCTGGATAAAGAATATACAGTGTTGTTTCTCCTTCTGTTGCTCTCCAACTTTGTTGGATGGCTCAAGGTGATGAGCGATATCATTATGGTGTTCACCCCCTTCCTGATTCTCGCTTTCCAGAAAGCGGAAGAGCCGGGAAAAGAAGAGTTACCCGACAATGCCTGAGGTCTCCGTCATCATCCCCGTCTATAAAGTCGAATCGTTCGTGGAGCGCTGCGTCCGCGGCCTGATGGAGCAGACGCTGCAGGAGGTGGAATTCATCTTTGTCGACGACGCCTCACCTGACGGGAGTGTCGGGATTGTCCGCCGGGTGACGGCGGAGTATGACCGCGATGTCAGAATCCTCGTGCATCCGGAGAACCGGGGCCTTCCGGCGGCGCGGAACACCGGGCTGGCGGAAGCGCGCGGGAGATACGTCTTCCACTGCGACTCCGACGACTGGCCGGAGCCGGACATGCTGGAGAAGATGTACCGCAAGGCCGTGGAGGCGGAGGCGGATTTCGTCTACTGCGATTTCTTCCTCGAATTCGGGACGGGACGGCGCTATATGACCACGCCCGATTATGCCTCTCCCGAAGAAATGGTCAAGGACGGATTCCTTGTGGGAAATATGAAATACAACGTCTGGAACAAGCTGATAGCGAAAGACTTGTATGATGGCGTGCAGTTCCCGGAAGGGCACGGGATGGGAGAGGATATGACCATCATCCCGCTGGCGACCCGCGCGCGGCGGGTGGCAAGAGTCCCCGAGGCGCTCTACCACTACATCAAGATCAATGCGGGCGCTTTCTCCGCCTCGATGTCCGAGCGTCGCCTGTCGGATATCCGCTTCAACGTGGACCGCACCGTCCGGGCGCTCGAAGCGTGGGAGACGGCGGACCGGGAGAAATATCTGGCTTTCTTTAAGCTGAACGCCAAACTGCCCTTCCTTTTCTCGGGAGACAAGGCGCAATACCGGCTTTGGACGGAATGGTATCCCGAAGCGGACCGTTACATCCCCGAAAACACGTCCCAGCCCCGGCGGACCCGGCTCGTCCAGCAATGGGCGGCGAAGGGGCGGTTCGGCCTGGTCCGGCTCTACGCCTTTGCCGTGAACAACATTTATTACCGGTTTTTCCGATGAAACTTGTCTACTGTCACCGCTGTATCTACAATCCGGGCGGAATGGAGCGGGTGATGCTCGCCAAAATCGCCTGGCTGGTCCGACACGGCTACGAGGTATCCGTCGTCACGACCGACCAGAAAGGCCTGCCGCCGTTCTTCCCCGTCCCGGAAGGCGTCAAGGTAACCGACCTCGGCATCAATTACGCGGATGACAACGATAAGAATCCGCTGCTGAAAATCCTCGGCTACCTCCGTCGTCGCCGCCTGCACCGGAAACGCCTGACGGAATACCTGATGCGCGAGCGGCCGGACATCACGATTTCGCTCTACCCCTGCGAATCCTCTTTCATCCCGGACATCAGAGACGGCAGCAAGAAGGTCCTGGAACTGCATTTCAACAAATTCTTCCGTCTCCAGTACGGGCGGAGCGGCCTTCTCGGCGCCATCGACCGGCTTCGCTCCCGGAGCGACGAAAAACTGGTTCGGAGATTCGACAAGTTTGTGGTGCTGACCGAAGAAGACGCTTCCTACTGGGGCGCGCTCCCCAACCTGGCGGTCATTCCTAATGCCGCGCTGATGCAGGCGCCCGCCGAGGCGAAGATCCGCGGGAGCAAGCGTGTCATCGCCGTCGGACGGCTCGATTTCCAGAAAGGATTCGACCGGCTCATCAAGGCCTGGGCGCTGATTCCGGCCGAAGCGAGGAAGGGATGGCGGCTGGATATCTTCGGACAGGGAGAATGGTTGCCGATGCTGGATGAACTGATCGTCAGCGAGGGCGTTCAGGACTCGGCACAGATCCATCCTCCGACACGGGACATCGCGAAGGAGTACCTCTCAAGCGCCTTCCTGGCGATGAGTTCGCACTGGGAAGGGCTGCCGATGGTGCTGATCGAGGCAATGGCGCTGGGCCTTCCCGCCGTGAGTTTCGACTTCAAGTGCGGGCCGAAAGACGTCATCGAGCCCGGCGTCAACGGGCTCCTCGCCCCGGAAGGGGATATCCCCGCGCTGGCCCGCGAGATGCAGCGGCTGATCAGTGATCCGGCCCTGCTGGAACGGATGGGTGAAGGCGCCCTCCGCATCCGCGAGAAATATACGGAAGAAACCATTATGGCACAATGGGAAAACTGCTTCAAATCTGTCCTATGAAAGAAAGAATCGAATACATTGACGCAATGAGGGGCGTTGTGATGCTGCTAGTTGTAATGTGGCACGCAAAACTCTACAGCATCAACCTCTATGACACTTTCTCTCTGAATGATGTCTTCTTCCTGATCCTGATGCCCGCCTTCTTCTTTATCAGCGGATTTGTGGGATCCGGAAGATGGAAGGGCGCCAGATATCTGGCCATGCTGCCGCCAACCCTGTTCTTTATGATACTCTGGGGATATCAGGCGGGGTGGAGCCTGCACCGCCTGTTCTTTGACGTTTCCAAGGGCGGATTCTGGTTCACGATACTTTTGCCCTGCTATTTCCTGATCTACTCCATCCTCCGGCTGTGCCTGACCAAGGGGTTCAAAATCAGCGAAAAGTCCTTCAGCATCATTCACGTCACGGTGGGATTGCTGATTTATCTGGGAACCGCCTTCCTCGTCAGCCCCTTCAATCCATTCAGAAACGACACGCTCAACGGCCTCTTCAGTGTCGTACACTTCCGCTATTACCTCTTCTTTGCGATCGGAACGACGGCCGCCGCTTTCCGGGAGAAATTCCTCGAATGGAGCCGTAACCCCTGGGCGAGCGCGGGCGCCATCGCCATATTCCTGGCCGGATGCTGCGTGTATTTCAACATCGAGGACAAACTCTGGCAGACCCTGCTGCTGCTTCTGATCGGCTGGACAGGAACACAGATTCTGTTCTCTTTCTTCCAGAAATGGCAAAAAACGTTCAGCAAAGAGACACGGACCGGGAGGATGCTGCAATATATCGGCGTGCGGACGCTGGACATCTACCTGCTGCACCTTTTCCTGCTGCCCATCGGGATGGATTTTATCGGGGAGTATTTCTGCAGCCATCCCAGCCCGCTCCTGGAAGCCGGCGTCACTTTTATCATCGCATCTCTTACCATCGCCGGATGCCTGATTGTCAGTAAATTAATCCGCACGAGCGACATCCTTGCAAAAGGGCTCTTCGGGAAAGTCATCAAATAACCGTGAAACTGCTTCAAATCAATCCTGTAGTACGCGAGAGCACCTCGACGGGGCGTATCATGCGCGAAATCGGAGAGGCGGCGACGGCGGCCGGATGGGAGAGCTGGATCGCCTATAGCAAAGGACGGGACGGCGTCCCGGCGCACTCGTCGCGGCTGCTCCCCGTCGGAAATAGGTTCGACGTTGCATTGCATGCTGTCGCAACCCGACTTTTCGACGCCCACGGACTCGCATCGGAATGGGCCACGAAGCGGTTTATCACGGCCGTCCGGAAACTGGATCCGGACATCATCCATATCCACAACATCCACGGGTATTTCCTCAATTATAAACTGCTGTTCAAGTATCTGAAAGAAAGCGGGAAGCCGGTCGTCTGGACCGTGCACGACTGCTGGCTCTACACGGGGCACTGCTATTATTACAGTTCCGTCGGATGCGACAAATGGAAGACGCACTGCGAAAATTGTCCGCAGAAGCGGGCGTTCCCGGCCAGTTGGATGCTGGATCGCTCGTCCCGGAATTTCGAGGACAAGCGGGCCGCCTTCACCAGTCTCGGTGACCGGCTTACCATCGTCACCGTGTCCGAATGGATCCGGGAAGAGATGCAGGCCTCCTTCCTCGGCGGATGCCGCTTCAAGGTCATCCACAACGGGATCGACCTGAATGTATTCCAGCCGGTGGAGAGCGCTCCCGTACTCGGGAAATACGGCCTGACTCCGGACAGGCCGATTGTCCTGGGCGTGGCCAGCATCTGGATGAAAGAGAAGGGGTTGGAGGATTTCGCCGCACTGGCCGGGATGATTCCGGAAGCGACGGTCGTCCTGGTGGGGAAGATGACTCCCGAGCAGAAGGCAACGCTCCCCGAGGGAATTGTGACGATACCGCGGACTTCCGACGCGCGGGAGCTGGCGGCGCTTTATTCCGCGGCGACGGTTTTTGTCAATCCCACCTGGCAGGACAACTACCCGACGGTCAACCTGGAGGCCATCGCCTGCGGCACGCCGGTCATTACGTACCGCACCGGCGGCAGCCCGGAGGCGCTGGGAACAAGCCCGGGAATAACGGGGGCCGTGGTCGGGCAGGGGGATCTGGAGGCCGTATTGCAGCATATTCGTGCATTTATGGAGGACGACAGGACGGAAATGTCAAAAAGTTGTCGTAAATTCGCAGTCGAAAACTTTAACAAGGCGGACCGATATAAGGATTATATCGGCCTGTATGATGATATAATGCAATGAGAATCCTCCAGCTCGGCAAATTCTTCCCGGTCCGCGGGGGCGTGGAGAAGGTGATGTACGACCTTACCGAAGGGCTTTCGGCAAGGGGAATCGCCTGCGATATGCTCTGCTCCTCGCTCCGGGGGCTCCCCGGAAGGATCAAGGACCTTCCGGGCGGAGGTCGTGTCATCTGCATCAAGCCGATCGCCAAGATCGCGGGAACGATGATCGTGCCCGGAATGTCCGAATGGCTGAAGGTCCACTGCATGGAATACGACATCATCCACGTCCATCATCCCGACCCGATGGCGGCCCTGGCGCTCCGCCGCAGCGGCTATCGCGGCAGGGTGATCCTCCACTGGCATTCGGATATCCTGAAGCAGAAGTTCTTCCTCACTTTCTATAAACCGCTGCTGAACTGGCTGATCCGTCGCGCCGACACCATCGTCGGCACTTCACCCGTATACATCAAGGAATCTCCCTGGCTGCAGAAAGTGCAGGAAAAATGCACATACGTCCCCATCGGAATCGACCCCGTCGAGACGACCGGCTCCGAGGTCATCCGCGGCCGCTTCCCCGGCAGGAAAATCGTCCTCTCCATCGGAAGGCTCATCCCCTACAAGGGTTATGAATACCTCATCGAGGCGGCGAAATACCTCCCGGACGACTACCGCGTCATCATCGGCGGCACCGGTCCCCTGCAGGACACGCTGGAAAGGCAGATCGCCGAATCCGGCCTCGAGGGGAAGGTCTCGCTGGAAGGATACATCAAGGACGGCGGCACCGGCGCCTACTACGGCGCTGCCGACGTGTTCGTGATGTCGAGCACGATGAAGACCGAGGCCTTCGGCATCGTGCAGATCGAGGCGATGTCCTGCGGCCTTCCGGTCGTATCGACCCGGATTCCCGCCTCCGGTGTCGCCTGGGTCAACAAAGACGGCGAATCCGGCCTCACGGTCGAGCCCCGGAACGCCAGGGCCCTTGCGGAAGCGGTCCTGGCCGTCTGCGCCGATCCCGCCCCTTACCGGGAGGGTGCACGGAAAAGGTACGAGGCCCTCTTTACCAAAGAAGAAATGATTAAAAAAATAACTGAGATTTATGGGATTTAGAAAATGGCTCATCCTGTCGCTGGCGGTTCTGGCCGCCTCCTGCGCGACACCCAAGAATACCGGGTACCTGAGGGATATGGAGTATCTGACTCAGTACCCCGCCCCCTCCGCTCCGGATCTGACCGTCCAGCCCGGCGATGTGCTGAACATTCAGGTCTACAGCGAGAACGCGACGCTCGCGGCACCTTTCAACTCCCTGACCGGGGAGGCCGGGCAGAATTCCGGGAAGGTGCTGTCCTATGTCGTGGACGCGGACGGCGATATCGATTTCCCCGTCTTCGGCCTGCTGCGTGTCGGCGGGAAGACGACCAAGGAGATCAAGGATGAAATCTCACTCCTGATCAGTACGCAGGGATATATCAAAGCCCCGGTTGTGAAAGTGGCTCTGGGAGAGTTTCAGGTAACGGTGATCGGCCGGACCAGCAATACCATCATCAGAGTTACAAGCGGCAGTATGAACTTGATCGAACTCCTGGCCAAAACCGGTGGAATCAATGCCAACGCCAAAATTAAGGACGTAATGGTCATCCGCACAGAGAACGGCGCCCAGACCGCTTACTCGGTCAATTTCCAGACCAAGGAAATCTTCGACTCCCCCGTCTTCTGGCTGCACCAGAATGACATCGTCTATGTCAAACCCAAGGGAATCCAGCTCAATAACAACGGCCAGCTGGCCATTTCCCTCATCGGCACCACGCTCAGCGCCGCCGCCGTCATTTCCAATATTGCGCTCTGGTGGACGGTCCGTAATCCGAATAGATAATCCGCGAAGATGAAAGAGAATAAAAATACCGTCAACCTGCTGGACCTGTTCTGGTACCTGCTTTCCCATTGGTACTGGTTTGTCCTCAGCATCATACTTTGTATGGGTTACGCATACTATCGTTATGCTAAGACGCCCAATATGTATCGCAGTGACGCGACCATCATCATCAAGGACCCCAGCAACACCCGCACGTCCATCAAGATGGACAGCTACAGCAATCTGATCAACCGGGTCAATATGTCCAACGAGATCCTGGAACTGCAGTCCAAACAATTGATGACCGAGGTCGTAAAGGCGCTGGACGCCAATGTCAGTTATGTTATCAAAGACCGTCTCCGTGACGTGGAACTCTACGACCGCACGCCCGTCAGGATGATCCTTCTCAGGAATAACCCGGCTGGCGAATCCTTCCAGGCGATGGCCGTTCCTTCCAGCGGCGATTCGTTCCGCCTTGCCGTCATCGGAGGAGACACCTACACCATCTCACCCGGCGATACGCTCAACATACGGGGCAACGATGTCACCTTTGTCCTGACCGACACCTATCCCCGTTATCTCGGGAAAGAAATCAAAATCACCAAGTCTCCGGAACGCAGCGTCGCCGGCGGTTTCCTTTCCCGTATGCGGATTACCCAGACCGAAGAAGGAGGTACGATTCTGAAACTGTCCCTGCAGGATTATTCCGTCTCAAGGGCCAGCGATGTCCTCAATACCCTGGTCCTGAAGTATAATGAAGACGCTATCAGGGAGAAAAACCGGATCGCCGTCAACACGGCACGATTCATTGAAGATCGAATCGACATCATCAAGGACGAACTCGGTGAGGTCGAAAGGGAACTTGCCACCTTCAAGAGTTCCCGGAAGATGATGAGCGCGGATGAAACCGCTTCCCGCTATCTCTCCGAAAGTCGCAGTTACAACGCGGAAATCGTCAAGGTCGAAACCAAAATCAAACTGGCCGAATACCTCCGCGATTACGTCCTCTCCAACAAAGACAAATTCAACACGATTCCCATCAACACCGGACTCGGCGAGTCTTACATCGAGAGTGCCATCACGCAGTACAATACCATGGCCATCCAGCGTGAGCGGCTGATCGAGGCGTCCAGCCCGGAAAGCCCCGCCGTCAAAAAGACAGAGTCCAATCTCCTGACGATGGGGCAGAATATCCTGTCGCAGATCGAGACGCTGTTATCCTCGCTGGAGGTACGCAAGAAAGACCTGACGGAACTTGAGAACGAGAGTGTCGGTCGGTTCGCCTCTATGCCGATGACCGCCCGGCGGATGCTCGCCATAGAGCGGCAGCAGAAAATCAAGGAGAATCTCTATGTCTTCCTCCTGAACAAGCAGGAAGAGAATGCGCTCACACAGGCGATGGTGGATGACAATACGCGAATGATCGATTCGGCGGAAGGATCCTCCTCTCCCATTTATCCCTCCAGGAATAAGATGCTGGCGATGGCCCTTCTCGTCGGACTCTTTATCCCGGCCGTCATCCTGATTGCGAGAATTTTCCTCGACACCAAGGTCCGCACCCGCAAAGACATAGAAGACGGGTGTGGAATCCCTGTCGTCGGCAGCATTCCCCTGTTCAAGGCGAAGAAGAAAGACGACCGGATCGCCTATCTTTCCGGCACATCCCGGGTCTTCAAGGAAGGGATGCGGATGATGGTGACCAATCTGGATTTCCTGAAGGAAGAGCAGAGCCGGCATATCATCCTCAATACGACTTCCTTCAATGCCTCCGCCGGTAAGAGCTTTGTCATCTCCAACATTGCTGCCTGCCTCTCGGATGCGGGCAAGAGGGTTCTGCTGGTGGATATGGATCTCCGGAAACGGACCCTGTCGGACCGCTTCGGCCTCAAGCACGGAACTTCCGGACTCTCGAATTACATTCACGATGAGAATCTGCAGGTCGATGACATCCTGCACAAAGAGGTAATGGAGGGAGTCGACTTCATCCCGGCGGGCCATATCCCGCCCAATCCGGCCGAATTACTGGGTCGCGAACGGTTCGACCGGCTGATGGAACGCGCCAAAGAAGCTTATGACTATGTCCTGCTGGATGGTGTACCTATCAACGCCGTCGCCGACACGCTGGTCATTCAGCGGCTCGTGGACATCAACCTCTTCGTCATCCGCAGCGGCTCCATTGACCGCCGGGCCCTTCCGGAACTGGACGAACTCGCGAAAGACGGCAAACTCAGGAAGACCACCATCGTCCTCAACGGCGCCGAATTCAAGAAACTGTACGGCTATGGGTACGGATACGGATACGGTTATGGATATGGCTATGGCTATGGATACGGCTACGGATACGGAGAAGACAAGAAATGACCATTGCAGTAGATTTTGACGGGACGATTGTAGAGCACGCCTATCCGAAAATCGGGAAAGAACGCCCCTTCGCCATCGAAACCCTCAAGGCGCTCACCCGCGAAGGCAACAAACTGATCCTCTTCACGGCACGGGACGGAGACCTGCTGGAGGAAGCGGTCCGCTTCTGCCGCGAACGCGGCCTGGAATTCTATGCCGTCAACAGCAACTATCCGCCCGGCGCCCTGTTCGGCGACAGCCGCGACAAACCGGCGAAAGTCATCGCCGACCTGTATATCGACGACCGCAATCTCGGCGGTATCCCCGACTGGGGGACCATCTATGAGATGATCACCGGGATCCGCGCCGAACGCCGGGAGCGGCGGAAAGGATTCTCCGCCCGTCTGAAAGCGCTTTTCAAGAAATGACACCCGTACAACGTGCCCTGACAGCCCTTGTAGGAAGCGGTCTTTCCGGTGTCCCGGCCGACCGTACCCTTCTGTCCGGCCTGTCGGCCGCCGACTGGGAAGACCTGTACACCCTGGCCAAACAGCACACGGTAACGGGGCTCCTTTATGCCGGGCTGCAACTCTTCCCGGACGGGGCCGGCATTCCGGAGGAGATCCTCCTCCGTCTCGTGGCCCGGATCGGGAAGGTTTCCAACCACGGCAAATCGATGCGGAACCTGACCGTCGCCCTCACGGATTATTTCTCCGGGAAAGGGCTGCATCCGGTGGTTATGAAGGGCGTCGAGACCGCGGCGTATTATCCCGACCCGGACCTCCGGCTCTACGGAGACGTGGATCTCTATTTCGCACCCGAGGAATTCGACCGCGCGGCGGAAGTGGCCGGGAAGCGTTTCGGGCCGCTCCGCAAAGACCCCGACGGGAGCCTCCATTTCAAGGTCGACAACATCGACATCGACCTGCACCGGGATTATTTCGGCCTGCACGTCTCAAAAGACAAACTGCCCGCGATCCCCTCTCCGGAAGCCATCCTGCTGATGCATTCCGCCCACATCCTCCACCACGCCATCGCCTCCGGCATCGGCCTGAGACAGGTCGCCGACCTTGCCGCCGCCTACCGAAAACTTGAAGGAGCGTATGAGGAGGCCTCCCTTATCGGGATTTACCGCAAGACCGGGCTCCTGAAGTGGAACCGGACGCTGTCCTCCTTCATCCGGAATTATCTGAGGGGCAAGACTCCGGAAATGGGCGAAGGGGCCACCGGCTCTTTGGAGCGGATCATCTTTTCCGGCGGTAATTTCGGCCATTACGCCACATCCCGGCAGAAAGCGTTGAAAGCGTCCCGCGTCCGTCGCAAAGCAGATACGGCCTGGCGGTATCTCTTCCGGCTCCCCTTCTCCCTTAGAATGTCCTCGCGCGAAACGGTCGCGACCATTCTGCAACTGATCAAAGGGAACTTCCCCGAATGAAAAAGAAATTCAACATAGCCCTTTTCCTGCTCTATTTTCTGCTTTCATCCGGAGTCGGAATTTATGTTTCCATAAGCGGTGCAGGATTCAAGATGCTGGCCCTGCACCTGGCCCACGGCTTCCTCATCGCCTGGTGTTTCTCTTTCCTGAATTCCATCCTTCCCGGGAAAGTCGTCCGGGGAATCATCAACGGACTGGCCCTCACAATCCTGTCTATCTCCTTTCTGACCGACATCATTTGCGTGACTGAATTCAACTCCACCTTTACGGAGGATTTCATCGCGCTCGTCCTCGGCTCGGATCCTTCCGAGAGTTCGGAGTTCATCGCCCTGCATCGCCACGGAGTTCTGCTGGGAGCGGGGTTGCTCATGGTGATGCTCGTCTGTGCCTTTCTGTTTCGGAAATTCAGTTGGCACTTGCCCAAACCGGTCTTTATCGCTTCCGTCCTACTTCTGATTCCCTGCCTTATCCTCATCAACGTCAACCCGAACGCCAGGAAGAATCTGCTGAAATACAATTCCGCCGAGGGAAAAATCTATATGATGGCGGAATATATGAGGAACGCTCCGCCCGACTTCAAACGTTTCGTTAAACCCGCCGATATCGCGATTATAGGAGAACAGCCGGCCAACATTGTCCTGGTATTCGGAGAATCCCACTGCAGAAGCCACTGTCCGTTTTACGGATATGATAAGATGACGATGCCGCAGATGCAGGCCATGATCGACAAAGGCGAGGTGCAAGCCTTCAGCAAGGTCAGTTCGCCCGACATCAACACGCAGAAATCTTTCAAGTCCCTGATGAGCACCTATATCCCGGAGTATGGCGACAGCATCCGCTTCTATACCTGCCAGACCCTCCCACAGGTAATCCGGGAAGCCGGCTATCATTCCTGCTGGATTTCCAATCAATCCAAAAGGGGCTTCTATGACAATGTCATCGGCAATTTTGCAGACCTCTGCGACACTTCTCTGTTCAACGGGGATAAATTCTCCGGGACTCTCCGCAAAGACCTTGACGGAGAACTCATTCCGATTGTCGAGAGCACCGTCCGGTCGGCGAAACCGGGAAAAAACTTCTATGTCATCCACCTGATGGGCAGCCACCACGGTTTTCGCGACCGGTACCCGGCAGACTTCGATTTCTACCAGGAAGCCGACTATCCGGACCGGCCCGCCCATCAACGATACCATTTTGCGACATACGACAATTCCATCCGGTATACCGACTATGTCCTTTCCAGCCTGATCGGATTTTTCGTGGACAAGGAAACCATCCTGCTGTATGTATCCGATCATGGCCTTGATTTCTATGATACCGATCCGGGATATTGCGACCACGCCCTCTCCAGCGAAACGGAATCCGGGAGAGTCTCCAAAGAAGTTCCTTTCCTGGTCTATACCAGTCCTCTTTACCGGCAGCATTTCCCGGACATGACGGAGCGGATCCGGGAGAGTACCGAACGAGAATACCGGACCGACAGTCTGATTTATACCATTATGGACATTGCCGGTGCCGAATTCCGGCATCCTGAAGAGCCCGTCAGGGGATCCCTTTTTCAAGATGACGGCAATCTTTGATACATTATGAAAATCTCTCTTGTCAAAGAAGGCAGAAAAGGATGGATCGACGCCCTGCGGGGAATCGCGATGTTTCTGGTCGTGTTCGGGCATTCCATTACTCCTCCTCCCGGATATTTCCTCTTTACCAGTCCGTTAAGGATGCCTGTCTTCTTCGCGCTGTCCGCGTTCCTGCTCGGCGAGAAGAAAACTGTCGGGGAATTTGCGCTTTCCATTGTCCGGGGCATCCTGATTCCATGGCTCTTCCTGGGCACGTTCCGGCTCCTCATCCTGATTCCGGTCAGAGGCTGGAATACCTTCGCCCCCGGTCTGGTAAAATTGCTGACCGGCGTAGACCTGTGGTTCATGCCTTGTTTCATCATTGCCGTGATGATTCATTTCCTTCTGCGGAAATGGCTCAAGAAAACGGTGTGGCTCGGGATCGCCTCCCTCTCGCTGTTCGCCGGAGGAATTCTCCTTCACCGGAGCGGAATCCTGAATTATGCCACGTTGCACCAGGCATTGACGGTCCAGGCATTCTTCTTCATCGGATATCTTTACCGCCGGCAGGAGACCTTTTTCCAGAAACTACACTGGATTTTTATTGTGGCGGGAGCGGTTCTTTATACGGGAATCCACATTCTTGCAACACGGATTTTCCCTTCCGTCATTATCGACGTGCAACTCATTAAGTACTACAACATTCCGATCTGCCTGACGCTTTCCTATCTGGGGGTCCTCGTACTTTTTACCGCATTTGAGAAATGGAACCTCCACACCAGGACGTTAAGCTTTATCGGCCAAAATACGCTCGTCATCTACATATGGAGCGGCGGCGTCATCGCCGTCCTGACGGCTCTTGTCGCAAAATTGGGATGGAATATGCCGGTCAACGGCTGGACCGCCCTGTTGAAAGCATGTGTCGCCTGCTTCATCTGCGGATTGTGCTCCATCGTTCTCGAGCACTTCCTTCCCTGGGCCGTCGGGAAAAAGAAATCCCGTCCGGCGACATCTTCTACAAATACTTCTCCCAACTGATTTTCTGTCCCAGGGCTCTTGCGCCCGCGGGCATAAGGTGAAGACAGTCCCAACTGTAAAGGGCATTATTGTCCGTAAAGACAGGGATATCTTCCCCATTCTGCGTAGTCAGTTCCAGCAGATCGATAAAACGGGTTGCGTACTGTTCCCGGAAATGATCATTATGCGCACGCAACGACTCCGGAAGCCGGACGGTAGTTTGGTAATAATCTTTCCGGAAACGCTTGGAATAGATTAAATTGACATTTTCGCCAAAGTACTTTTCCCCGAGAATCCAGACATTCTCCAAAGAAAGTCCCCCGGCGAGGCAGCGGAGTTCAATATCCCGGACAAGATCTTCGGTCAGCCCCCTATAGGCGATAAAAACCCGATCCGCATTGAAGAAGCGGTCCTCGCTCTTCCTGTCTTTGTAGGATTCTTTCCGACAGAACGAGATCTCCACGCTGTCCGCAATCTCCGACTCGAGAATCACATTGATGAAATCGAGGCCGTAACTATTGCCGATCACCAGCCAGTGCCGCTTATCCGTCTGGAAAGAATGGTTGTGTTGATTTCCCCTGGCCGTATAAGCGATATGTGCTCCACGTTGCGGATGAGCGAACTCGACATCCAGTTCCGGAATGTCCCTTACGACGCCGGCATGCAGATAGATCAGCAGGGTAACCGTATTCAGCAGGACGAAAAGAGAGCCATATCCCGTATAGAACGCCATGCTCTTTCCGGGTGATGCCGACATCCGGGATATGGGCCGCTCAATGAAGCGATAGGACATCAGGGATACCGCTGCGATGATAAGAAGGCAAATGGCATACGACACGGCGGTAAAGGTCGTACTCACTGTATTTCTGAAAATGGCCAGAACGACCTGATGCCAGATATAAATACTGTAACTGGCCGTGCCGACGAGACCCAGGACCGGATTGCCTGTCACTTTGTTCTCCAGGACATCCGGGGACAGGATCAGCATAACGGTAAGGAGGGTAACCAGAAATCGCTTCACGCCGGCGGGGATGAAGCCCGAAGGAATGACAATCAAGGCGAGCAGTGCCGCATATAGGGCATACACAAAGATACGGCGGGCAGCCCGAACATCCGTTCTTTCTTTCTGCGATACTCCGGACAGGGCGACCAGACTCCCTGCGCCGAGTTCAAAAAATCGGGCCGGAAGAAGATAGAAACTCCGCGGCGAGCCCGGGTCGCTCAAAAATAGGGCAAAAGACAGGACGGTAAGCGTAAGGAAGAGCAGGAACAGCGTCCGGCGGGGATTTTTCCTGTCAATTCCCGCAAGGAAAAAAAGCAGCGGACAGAGCACGTAAAACTGCATCAACACCCCGACATACCAGGTATGCATCAACGGATCGAATTGAGCGTCCCCGCTCCAATAGTTTCCTCTTGAGAGTAATTCAACCACATTGTTTGCAAAAAAATCACTCGCAATGACGGACTGCGTCAGAGACTCGTACGTGTCATCGATATAAAAGAAGAATCCGAATATCATACTGACCAGTCCGGCCAGAAGGATCAGCGGGAGCAGACGGATCACCCGGTCCAGCAGAAACCGGAAATACATACGGAAGCCGGACGAGAATGAATTCACCGGTTCCATCCTCCTCATCAAAGACTTTGTAACCAGGAAACCGCCGATGACAAGGAACACGTCGACCCCCAGATACCCGTATGTAAGGAAGCCCGAATGATACAATACGACGGCGATGATGGCGACCGCCTTTAATACATCCAAATACCTTTTCCGCTGTACTTCTGCCATATTTTATTCTTGTATCGATTTCACGCTTGCAAAGTTACTTCAAAGCCGTAACATTTCCAACCGCCCTGTTTCCCGTAAGGAAAGAGAGCGTTTTCGGCATCCACCGTCGCATCGCGACATATACACCGAGCAAAACCGCGATGATCACGGCTCCCGTCAGCAGGAATGTTATAAAACGCATCACTTGTCCATCATGCGGAAGTAGCCGAAGCATACAGTAATTGACGAATGGGAGGACGATCGTCCCGTGGGCCGCAAAGATAAAAAACGAACTTTCTGACAACAAAGGGAGAACCCTCAGCCTGCCCCGCCCGAGCAGACTCGCGACCATCCCGATCACGGCAATGGAACCAAACAGGGTGAATGGTCGCTGAAGATACTCCCAAAGCTTCAGGCGTTCCGGGAACGTCACTGTCATTCCGATCAGGAAAGGCAAGGCAAGAACGGCAGCAACGATCCAATACTTGCGAAACGGGACCGTAAAATCCATCTGTCGGATAGAGAACAGAGCGCCGAACGAGAAGAAAAAGAAACCGACAGAGGAAAAACCCGGAATATGAATCCAAAAATCCGACAGGTACAAAACCAGCAAGACGAGCAGTCCATAGATATGTGTCTTGCGGACAATGAAGTGAATGACGGGAGAAAGACAGACGAGAATGATCAAGTCCCGGATAAACCACAAGGGATAATCGTACGGCATCCCGAAGTGGCCGTCCCACAACGCCCGAACGCCTCCCTGTTGCCGAAGCCAGAGGGCGATATCCGGAAACGTCCTGCCTTCGATGTAGTATTTGACAAACTCTTCCCCCGCCCCGATTAAAAGAGAAAGGATATTCCAAACCAAATAGGGAATGAGTAGCGTCCAAAGACGGCGGAGCATCTTCTCTTTCCAGATTTTCCAGTCCCAGCATTCGAGCCCCACATAAAAAAGATATCCCGAAATTAGAAAAAAAACAGGGACGGCAACCCGGCAGACACCCTGTGCGAAAAAAATTCGAGCCCGGTCCGTCCCCCCGGAGAAGGCGAAAATATGGATAAAAACTACCGCCACGGCACAGAAAAACCGCAGCCATTCTATGGTTTGGGATTTTATCGAATTATCTTTCATAGAAAAACCAGTGCAAAGATAGGATTTTTTAAGGGAAATAAATTTGGATATACAGCTCCGAGTGTTTATTTTTGCATCTTGAAAATTAACGATCAATGACGAACTCCCCGCTTCCCCCTTATATTGCTCCGGCAATCCGCTCCAAGCTTCTTTATCTGGAGAAAACCATCCTTTCCAACACCGAGCCCATCGGCGGGAAGGACGATCCCGATCACGACTGGTAGACAACTATAATCCCCAATAATAAATGAAAAAATTTTTGATCTTTGCGGGCTGCGCGCTGACGCTCGCCCTTTCCTGCAGCAAGGAGGCCGATCTCCCCGAAACGCTTTCGAAAGATGGTGAAACTTTCTACGCCCGGGTTGAAAACGTGGACGCAAAAGTGTTTGCGGACGATCAGCTTCGGGTTCTCTGGCATCAGAACGACCTCGTCAGCATCTTCAACAAGTACACGTACAACAAGCAGTACAAGTTCAACGGGAATACCGGTGACAATGCCGGCAGTTTCTCGGAGGTGCCCGGCAGTGAGTTCGTGACGGGGAATGCCCTTCCGCTCGTTTATGCCGTCTATCCCTACAATGAGGCGACAAGCATCTCCAATGACGGGGCGATCAGCCTAACATTCCCGGCCACGCAGTCCTATTCGAAGAACTCCTTCGGCATCGGCGCCAACCCGATGGTCTCCGTCTCCGAAGACAACAATCTGCTCTTCAAGAACGTCGGCGGCTACCTGATGCTCAAGTTCTACGGCGAAGCCTGCATCAAGACCATCGAACTCTCGACATCCCGGAAGATTGCCGGAGCCGCATCGGTCACGATGGACCTCGGCGGCACGCCCGCCATCACCATGGCGGACAATGCCGCGACCAAGATCACCCTGGACTGTGGCGAAGGCGTTCTGGTCGGAGCCACCGAGGCGAATTACACCGAATTCTGGTTCGCCCTTCCTCCCGTCGCCCTGTCCGACGGATTCACGGTGAAAGTGACGGATGTTTACGGCCAGACCTTCTCCAAGAAAACGAACAACGCCCTCACCATCGAGCGCAATCATCTTGAGAAGATGGCTCCGATCGAGTTGAATATGCCTCACGAGAGCGGTGACAATATCGTTTTCGCCGATGACGCGCTGAAAGCCATTCTCGTAGGAGCCCCCGGCATCAACACCAATGGCGACAGCGAGATCTCCTTTGCGGAAGCGGCCGCCGTCCGTTCGTTCCCTTCGTATCTCTTTACCGAAAAGTCCTTCGAGACGTTCAATGAATTCAAGTATTTCACCCATATATATGAAATCCCCGAGCGTCTCTTCTACGGCTGCTGGAGTCTGAAAGAAATTACGCTTCCCGCAAACATCTCGAGTATCGGAGCAAGTGCCTTTGAAATGTGCACTGCTCTGACTGCGCTCGATGTCCCGGCAAGCTGCAAGAGCGTCAGCAACTATGCTTTCAGCGAGTGCAACAATCTGAAAACCCTTATTTTCCGCAGTACGACCACGCTTGACCTGAACTACCTCTGCTTCGGCATGACAGGCAACTGCCCTACCGAGACGCTGATCATTTATGCCGAGCAGGCATTCGATCCCGGTATGCACTACTCCGGCGTGGCAAATGGAAACGGCCTTAAAGTCGGCGGAACCGTCTATGTTCCCGCAAAGTCCATTGTCCGCTACCAGGAACTCTGGCATCAGATGGAAAGCCGGATCAAGCCCATCCCCGAGACCTTCGATGAGAATATCGTTTTCGCGGATGCCAATGTCAAGAACTGGATCATCAAATGGACAGGATGGGATGACGTCCCCTTTGATATAAACGGCGACGGCGAGATTTCCTATCGGGAGGCGGCCGCCATCAAGGAGATCCCTCCCCAGTGGTTTGATCCGGGGAATAGTTATTCTTTCGGCAAAGCTCCCGAGATTGTTTCCTTCGATGAGTTCGAATATTTCTATGGTCTGGAATACATTTCAACCGGATGCTTTGTGAATAGCACAAAACTGGCTTCTATCCGTATCCCTCGTTCAATAACGACTATTAATCCGCATGCTTTTGACAATTGCGAAGCACTTACCCGGTTCACGGCGCCCCGTAATATGACCTACCTGGCCGATTATGCCTTCGAGGACTGCTCCAACTTAAAGAATGTCACCCTGTTCGGCGACAGCCTTTCCTTCGGACCTTTCTGCTTCGAGGATTGCAACCTGGAGTCCCTTACGCTCTACTCCCTTTCGCTGCCTGTCTACGATCACGACCCGAACATTGCAGAGAACATGAAGTTCCTGCTCTACGGAGGCCATGTCCAGACATTGTACACCCCGAATCCGAGTCTTTACCAGGGTAATCCGGAATGGAGGTCAGGCAATGCCGTCGATAATTATGCAATGATTCCGGACTACGAAGTCTATTATCACACCCATTATTAATAGACGGCCTTCGTCCTGTGACATCGACCCCCGGAAGTACCGCTTTCGGGGGTTTTTCGTAAAAACATTTCCAAAAACCGCGGAGAATTGCTATCTTTGCGTGATAAAAACACAGATCATGGCAAAGAAAGGTCAGTACATTTATGAATATCCGCATCCGGCGGTGACGGCGGACAGCATTGTTTTCGGGTATGACGGCAAGGAGCTGAAGGTCCTGCTTATCAAGCGGGGCGCCGAGAAAGAGGCCAGCACGACCGCGTTCGTCGGCGAATGGGCCCTGCCCGGGGGCTTCCTGGACGTCGAGAAGGATAAGACCATCGCGCATACGGCCGCGAGGGAGCTGAAGGAGGAAACCGGGCTGAAACTGCAGGTCAAGGATTTCAAGGAAGTCGGCACTTTCAGCGAGATGAAGCGGGATCCGCGGGAGCGCGTGATCACCATCGCCCACTACGCGCTGGTCAAGCTTACCGAGGTCCAGGCGGACACGGACGCCGACAAGGCGGAATGGTACAGCTGGGACGACATCCCCCACCTCGCTTTCGACCACGACAAAATCCTCCGCGACGCTTTCTCCCAGCTCAAGAAAGACATCCACTTCGAGCCGGTCGGATTCGACCTCCTGCCGGAGACCTTCACCCTCCCCCAGCTGCAGAACCTCTACGAGTCCATCCTCGAGGTCAAATTCGACCGCCGCAACTTCGCCAACAAGATGAAGCACTACGGCCTGCTGACCGAGGTCGACGACGGCACCCCGCGCCACGGCACCCGCACCCCCATCCGGTACCGCTTCGACAAAGACAACTACGACCGGCTAAAAGCCAAGGGATTCCAGCTGGAATTCTGACCGGCGGCCTGTTCGGGAAGGGTTTCCGAGGTTTCCGTGAACTTCACCAGGTCGCCGTTGAAATCCATCGTGATGATGCCCATATCGCCGGAACGGTTCTTCGCGATGCACAGTTCCGCGAAGGATTCGGGCTGCTCGCTCAGCCCCAGCAGGGCCGGGCGGTGGATGAAGAGCACCATATCGGCGTCCTGCTCGATGGAGCCGGAGTCTTTCAGGTCGCTCAGCATCGGTCGGCCGTTGACGGTACCCTGCCTGAGCTGGAGATTCCGGTTGAGCTGCGCGAGGGCGACGATGGGGATCCGCAGTTCCTTCGCTGTCTCCTTGAGTTGCCGGGAAATCTCCCCGATCTCCTGGGCCCGGAACTGCGAATCGCTCCCCGAAGCGTGCATCAGCTGAATATAGTCCACGAAAGCGATCCGAATATCCTTCTCGGCCTTCATCCGCTTGATCTTGGAGGTGAATTCCGCGATGGTGAGACCCGGCGTCTCGTCGATGTAGAGCGGCGCCTTCGCCGCCCGGGAGAGCGCCTGCTCCAGCTGGGCCCATTCCTCTTCGGTCATCTTGACACGCCCCTTGCGCTTCTTGGAGATCAGGCCCGTCTCCGTCCCGATGATCCGGTCGGCCAGTTCCGTATAGGTCATCTCCATCGTGAAGAAGGCCGTCGGAATCCCCGCCTCGATGGCCGCATAGCGCGCCATATTGAGGGCGATGGCCGTTTTACCATGCCCCGGCCGGGCGCCGACGACGATGAGGTTGCCGGGCTGCCAGCCCATGGTGATGGCATCCAGGGAAGGGAATCCCGACGGAATGCCCGTGAGTCCGACGACGTTCTGGGAGAACTGGATGCGCTCGAGCGCGCTGTTGAGGGCGTCCCCGAGATGGACATAGCCGCCCCGCATATTCCCCTGGATAGCATTATACACCTCCGTCTGGGAGTCTGAAATGAGCCGGTCCACGTCGCATCCGGCATCGAAGGCCTTCCGGAGAATGCCGTACCCCGCCTCGATGAGATCCCGCTGAATGGTCTTCTGCTGCAGGATCTTGATATAGTATTCGATATTCGCCGCCGACCCGATCCCGGCGGTCAGGGCGGCCAGCCGGGCGGCTCCTCCCACCTCGTCAAGGACGCCGTCCTCCCGGAGTTTCTCCGCCACGGTCGCGATGTCGATGGCCGAACGGCTGTTGAAAAGGCTCTTCACGGCCCCGAAGACCAGGCGGAGTTTCGGATCGTAGAAACTCCGCTCGGAGAGCGACTCCATCGCGCCGTAGACACATTCGCCCTCCACCATCATCGCCCCGATGACGGCCTCCTCCACCTCCGGCGCCTGCGGAGGACGGTTCCCCATCTCCGCCGCCGCGGCCGCAACCGCATCCGCGGCCCCGGCCTTCTTTCTTTTGTAACTGTATTCTTTCGTCATCTTGTATTGTCGTTTCGGGATCAAAGGTAATGTCTCAAAATGCCGAAAATCGGCATTCAAAAAAACGGCCGGCCTGCCGACTACCTTTCACGCCTCATAGAGGGCAGGCCGTGGATGCCGTTAGTGGTATATACATCAGGTGTAAATTTCACACAAAGGAAAGGATAATTTTCCAGAAACGCAAGGGCATGTGAGTAATTTTTACACAAATATTCATTCGTCGTTTTCCGACAATGCAAAATTATCGCGTTATCGCGAATTAGTTCTTCGCATAAATTCCCTGCCTTTCGGCCCGGCCATGAAGCGCAAGAAGTACAAAAGCGAGATTCCGTCGGATTGATTTCCATGTCCAACGGATTTTCAGTATCTTTGGACAATTAAATCCAATCCTATGAAACATTTCCTTATCGCACTGACCGTTTTATTATCCATCTTCTCCTGTGCACCGAAAGGTCAAAAAGAAGACACCGATCAGACCGTCCATCCCGCAGAATACCAATCAGCCAATCAAGACAACATGCAACAAGTCAGAGACTTCCTGCACAAGACGGGGGTATATTTCCTGGCCACCGCGGATGGAGACCAGCCGCAGGTCCGGCCTTTCGGAACCGCCGAAATCATCGAGGGGAAACTCTACATCCAGACCGGCCACGTCAAAAACGTCGCGAAGCAGATAGCCGCCAACCCGAAAGTCGCCATCTGCGCCTTCAACGGCGAGCAGTGGCTCCGCATCACCGCCACCCTCGTGGAAGACCCCCGCGTCGAGATCAAAAAGGCCATGCTGGACGCCAACCCCGGCCTCCGCTCCATGTATGACGAAAACGACGACAACACGGCGGTGTATTTCCTGACGGAAGCAAAAGCCACCATCAGCTCATTCAAGGCGGAGACGGTGGAGATAGCGTTCTGACTCATTTTGAGCAGGTTGTTCCTTCAACCACGGGAAGATGAGCGATGGATAAACTCAAGGGGCATCTGTCAATAGCGGCCACATATACGATATTCGGCCTCAACCTGGTATTCTGCAAGGATATTGCGAACTCCGGGACGGTGTCTCCCTATGTACTTTTCACGCTACGGGCGACAGGGGCGAGCATCCTGTTCTGGCTGCTATCCCTTATCCTGCCGAAAGAAAAGGTCGATAAGGGAGACTTCCTTAAGATCGTCGCGGCTTCGCTCTTCGGGCTCTTCATCCCACAGATGACCTTCCTCATGGCCATCACAATGACCTCCGCCATCGACACGGCCATCATCGGAACGCTGGGGCCTATCTTTACAATGTTCTTCGCCTTCTTTTTTCTGGGCGAGCCCATCACCGGGAAGAAAGCCGGCGGGGTGGCGATAAGTTTCGCCGGGATTCTGTTCCTCATTTTCAACTCGGTCCATGCCGGCGGTGCGGCCGCCACATCCCCTTGGGGCGTCGTGCTGCTCCTGGTCAACAGCCTTAGCTTCTCCCTGTACCTTGGCGTATTTCGGCCGCTGATCTCCAAATACAGCGTCGTCACACTCATGAAGTGGACGTTCCTCTTCTCACTGATCGTCTCACTTCCCATATCCGCAAAAGGGCTTTTCGCAACGGACTTCACATCCATCCCCGCCAATGTCCGTTGGGAGATCGGATATCTCATCTTCTTTGCTACGTTCGTCGCTTATTTCCTGATTCCGTACGGGCAGAAATTCATCCGGCCCACGCTGGTCAGCATGTATTCATACATTCAGCCCATCATCGCCGCCATCGTGAGCATCCGGGCCGGGCTCGACACGCTTTCGTGGCAGAAGATCCTCGCATCCGTCCTGGTCGTCGGCGGAGTGATTCTCGTGAGCAAAAGCCGCGCGGCCGCACCCCCGAAAGATTAACGCCTTTATTATCGTGAACATAGAATTCGGACAATTCATCGTATCTTTGCCTTTGTAAAACAGCGAATATGACAAAAGAGCAATTTATAGAGATCCTCACCGGCACTAGGAGACCCGGGATGGAGAACGTTATCAGCAAACTCGAAGAGACCGGCTTTTTCGACGCTCCGGCATCGACAAAATTCCATCTTTCCTGCAAAGGCGGGCTCCTCGAGCATTCGTTCAATGTATACCGGGCCGCCCTGATGGTCCGCGAACAGGTTATCAAAGTCCGGCCCGAACTGGAGGAGCAGCTCCCTATGGACAGCATCGCCATCTGCGCCCTTCTGCACGACACCTGCAAATGTGACATCTACAAAGAAGGCATCCTCAACCGCAAGAACGCGGACGGCTACTGGGAGAAATACGTCGGCTATCAGGTCGATTACAGCGCCGGCCTCCCCATCGGCCACGGAGAGAAATCCGTCATCCTCCTCCTCTCCTGGGGCCTGGCGCTGACACCCGAGGAAATGCTCGCCATCCGCTGGCACATGTCCGCCTGGGACCTGCCCCTGCAGAGCCCCGAGCACAAAGAGAGCTTCAACGCCGCCAAGGCCAAGAGCCCGCTGGTCTCGCTGATTCAGACGGCAGACGGGATTGCGAGCGGGTTGCTGGAGAGGTAGAGTTATTTCTTTTACCTTGGATTTTGTCCAAATTCTCAAGTACAACTTTGGATTTTAGACATTTTAAGGATGGACTGCTCCCCGGCTACTAGTCCAAGAAATTCTTTATCCTCATTATCCAACAAATCATCGTTAGCCGTATCGAGCACAAACCGAACAGCAGCGATTATGGTGGAGTAACGTCGGTAATTCTCTTCCGAAGCAAGATGGAAATTCCGACGGAAAGTGATCCACCTTGTCCCTTACGAAAGTGATCCACCTTTCCGATGGAAAGTGACCCGCCGGTCTTGAAAGGGAAATCCTAAACAGAATGCAGGCTAGAGCGGTTTTTTTCTTCTCAGCCTGCATTTCTCGTTTTGATGAAAAGAAGAATCAGGGTGGGTCAATCAGCTGCGGACAACCCGGGTCATTTTACTGCGGATTCTCCAGCGGCTGCCCGGAACATCCTTTCTCGCACGGCATCCACCAACGCCATCACTGCCGCAGCCGCTTTTGTGGTAAGCATCATCCCCGACACTGTCAGACTCTGCACAGGCAAGATCTCCGGTAAGGAGTTCGGTGAGCGCACTGCCTGCAACGGTGCTGGTGCTGTCGGCGGTACCGGCGGAGCCTGGGCAGGAGCTGCCATCGGCTCGTGCATTTGCCCCGGTATCGGCACAGCTATCGGCGGATTCATCGGCGGTATCGCCGGAGGTATCGGTGCCTCAGCCGGTGTCGGCAGGCTTTTCCACCGCAATAGAGCATAGGCTTGAAGAGATGGGAGATTGGTTCTTCCGGCCGTGAACCAATCTTCTGCTCCAAACCTATTGACAACCCGAAAAGACCTGTTATATTTGCATCGCAATTCGGCAGCATGCCTGCCTGAAACGCGACCCAAAGTTCTATTGACACACTGCACTCGATTTTATGTTTTAATATTTTTTTGATCGCCCGAACGAGTCGCGGGCATCGCACCGGAGAGGTTACTCCGGATGTTGGACGGCTTGAAAAGTCGAATCTCTAAAACCCAAACAAATATGGAAAATAGAGAAAACCAGAGTGCAGCACTCAAAAGTAACACAACCTCAACAAACGCAAGCCACGGCTACTTGGCCACCACCTTCGAAAACTACTTCGACGGTACTGTCGGATGCTGGTGCCGCATCGACAAAGTGCCCGAAGGTGCGGAGTTCATCCGCCACAGCACAGACCGCCAGGGCAACATCACCTCCTCCTACTGGAAAGTGGGCGAGTACGTCGTCCGCCGCTCCAACCACTGGGGAACCAAGATCGCCAACTGCGACTGGTGGATCTACAGCGCCACCGAGAAAACCAAGGTTCCCTGCTGGGTGTGGATCAAGCAGCACGGCGGCGAGTTCACCACAGCCATCATCCGCCTCAGCTCTCTCCGACACGACCTTTCCCGCCCCAGTAGGTACGGCACCTACTAGGGTGAGAAAGCCGCCGATTGGTTCTCCGGTGCCTGAACCAATCTTCACGGCAAAACACATTGCAGAGTGAAAAAATAGTTGCACCTTTGCATCGCAATCCGGCAAGGAACTGCCAACCGCACCAAGTTGTTTGAAACGCTGAACTCGACTTTACCTTATTTATTTTTTAGTCGATTGCCCTAAAGAGCCGCGGGGCATCAACCGGAGATATCTCCGGACTTAGGTCGGCTCAAAAGTCGAACGCTTACAACCAGAACGAAAATGGAACAAGCAATTTCAAAGAGCTCAGCTTCAAACATACAACTCGCAAGAATTGCCGAAAGAGCGCTTCCGGCACTCTCGGGTAACTCTGTCAGCTACAACGCCGACAAGAACCTGTTCTACACAGCGGGCTACACCAGCGCTGCAGGCAACACCTACTACAAAACCTACCGTCTCTCCGACAGGATCTGCATCATCTGCAACATCGGGCAAGGGTTCCGCCACACCTTCCTCAACGGCCTCTCCATCTACGGATGGGACGGTCAGAAATCTCGCCTCCTCGGCTCATGGACCAGCCCCGGCACAACCTTCTTCAGCGACTACGCAGTCAAAAAGATGGCCATGACATTGGTCAAAGACTACCTGGCCTCACAGGCCAAACTCTCCGGCACCACAGTGCCCGACTCTCAGCTCTGCGCTTTCTCGCAGGAGCTCATAGAGGAAACCGAAAGAAAACAGCTCAACTAACCCCAAAAGAAAAGGAGAACAAAACAATGGCAAACTTGCAGAAAGCAATCAACCAGAACTTTCTTGACAGCGTGCTGCCGAGCTTCGGAAACGCCCGAAAGGTCAACATCCCCAACTACGACAATTCTCAGAAGATGTTTATCATCGACGAGTACGAGAGTGCTGCCGGACACCGCTACTACCGCGGCATACGCTTCTGCGACCGCGTGGTCTTCGCCGAGACAGTGGGCATGTACCACAACTGGACTTACATCGACAGCCTCGAGCTCTACGTCTTCAACGGCGAAAAGCTGGTCCTTGTCCAGAAAAAAGACTACGACAAGACCTTCCGCAAGGAGGCAGAAGTCAAGGCTGACAGCGAAGCGATGCTCCGCGACTACCTCGGCGGTCAGGCCAAGATGACCGGAACGATCATCGCTGACGACCAAATCCAGCAGCACGCACGCCAACTTGTGGAAGGCAGCTACACCAGCTTCCTCGACAAAGACTTCGAGGTCCGCCTCACCAAGATCCTCCCGGCTCTTGACTCAGCAAACAACAACCAAAAACTCCTCCGCTAACCATGGAAAACACACAGACTAACACCCAGAACACACTCGACACCAGCAACAAGCAGCAGATGCTCGCTTACGAACTCATCGCCAACACCAACTCCAGCTTCTTCCTCACCGGTAGGGCAGGATCCGGCAAGACAACCTTCCTGAACAACGTTCAGAAGATAGTGAAGGAAAAGCAGTTCCTCACACTTGCTCCGACTGGTGTGGCTGCCATCCTCGCCGGTGGCGACACCATCCACTCCTTCTTCGGACTGCCGATGCAGGTCTGTACACCGGGCACACTCGGCAAGATGAACCAGGCGAAGATCCTCACACTGCTTCATGCGGACACCATCATCATCGATGAGGTGTCAATGGCCCGCTGCGACCTCATCGACGCCATCGACTACACCATGCGCTACTACTTGCGCAACAACATACCCTTCGGCGGCAAGCAGATGGTGTTCGTCGGCGACATGTTCCAGCTCCCGCCGGTGGTCAAACCTGCTGACCGCGAGGTGCTTCAAGACATCTACCGCACCGACAGCTACTTCTTCTACCAGGCACACGCCCTCCGGCGCCTGCGCCTCGTGAAGATCGAGTTCGAAAAGGTCTATCGCCAGGAGGACGCTGACTTCTTGAGGATGCTGGATGACGTTCGCCTTCACAAAGTCACCCCGTTCGACCTCGCCCGCCTCAACTCGCGTCTGTGTACTCCTACAAAAGAAGACGGCACCGTCATCACCCTCGCCTCACGCAACGACACAGTCGACCAGATTAACCAGAGCCGTCTCGATGCCATTGATGCCCCGGAGTTCACCTTTGAGGGAACAGTGGAGGGTATCTTCGACGAGAAACGCTTCCCGGTTGAGAAGACTCTCCGTCTCAAGGTGGGCGCTCAGGTGATGTTCACCCGTAACGACCAGAGCCGTCGCTGGGCAAACGGAACCCTCGCCACGGTCGCCGAACTGAGCGAGAACGAGATCAAAGTCCGCCTCGACAACGGCGAGACCTACCAGGTGGAGTGCTGCTCCTGGGAGTCCTACACCTACGAGTACGACAGCGAGAAGAAGAAGCTCAAGAAGGAGAAGCAAGGCACCTTCACACAGTTCCCACTCAAGCTTGCTTGGGCGATCACCATCCATAAGAGCCAGGGAGCGACTTTCGAGAAGATGGTCCTCGACCTGAGCAATGGAGTGTTCGCTCCCGGTCAGCTCTACGTGGCACTCAGCCGCGTACGCTCACTCGGCGGCCTGTTCCTCACAAGAGGCATTATCCCGCAGTTTGCCCGTACAAGTCAGGAAGTACTCAACTTCGCCGGAGACTACAACAACATGAAGATCGTTACCAACGAGATCGAGAGCGGCAAAGCGGTCTACGCAGCATTCCGAGACAACGACTATGACACCGCGGCCACGCAGTACCTCCGTCTTATTCACAAGAAGGCATCTGAGGGAGACATCACAGAGGCGATGCAGCAGGCACGTCGCCTGATGAACACGATGATTGGCGACGAGTCGCTCTTCGGCGCCGTCGACGGTATCCCGGAGAACATCGCGGCCTCCCGCAGTTGGGACGAAGAGTTCCTCGTAGCTCTGCTTGGCCTCTACAGCGGCAACTACGAGCTCGCGCTCGACTGTGCCAACGACCTGCTTCTGCGCCAGCAGTGCTCCGAGGTCCTGTTCCTCAAGGCAAGGGCACTAACCATGCTCGAGCGTCTCGGCGAGGCAGACGAGGCCAATGTCGCACTGTCGGAGTTCTTCGATATGTCGACACCAGATGCCAAGGTCCTCTACGAGATTGCCATGCTCAACGACCGCATCGGCGATCCGTGCCTCGACTACATGAAGCGTCTGGTGGACATCAGACCCTCCTACGACAGAGGCATTCTCGCTATGCGCGGCCTGCTCAAACACGCCAGCATCCTCGTGGATGGCGATGCCGACAATGAGAACGAACTCCTCGACGCCTTCAACTCAGACCAGCCGGACCAGGAGTTCGTAGCACTGCTCAAAAAAGCACGCAAAGAGGCAGCAAAGAGCGTGACCGATCTTGTCGGCCGCATCCGCAAAATGGACTTCGCATCGCCGGTTTTGTCCAAATTCTCCAGTTCAACTTTGGATTTTTAGACATTTCGCCACTTCGTCATCGGGGTCCCCCTCTCCCGCGTCTCATACCTTCCTACTCCTCCGCCCTACATCCCCTTGCACTCAAGATACAGCCACCCCGAAAACACCGCCTCGACAGCAACCATTATGATGCAGAGGGCGAAGGGCGGGAGGAGAAGGCCGGCGACGAGGGAGAGGATGGGGATGGCGATGGAGAGGATCAGGTAGCTGCGGGACTGATAGAGCCAGGAGAACGGCATCAGGTGCGCGCCGAAGACCATTGCGTAGACCATCACCATCTTTTCGGGGAGGGCGGCGAAGACCCACATCACGATGAGGATGTAGAGGAGTTGGTTGAAACTGAACAGGAGGCCGAGTTTGGACAGGGGATTCCCCTTCCCGGAGAAATCGATATGAAGGAGCCTGGAGAGGGACCAGGATACGGGGAAAAGGATTGCGGAACAACAGAAGGTAAGGAGATTCTTCTGCTCGATCGTGAGACCGGTCAGGTGGACCGCCAGAATCAGTCCCCATATGAGGACAGACGACAGTATGAAATGCAGCCCCTTTTTCTGCTGACGGGCGCAATCCTTTCTCAGTTCATCCAGTTCCATATCGCAAAGATAATGAAAAATGAGAGACTATTCCCTTACGGCCTCCAGGATTTCGAGGAAGTCCACGGGGCAAACAACCACCGATGGAATCCGCCGCCATATCCGCCCATCGGGCAGGGATACTCCTTGCCGAACTTCACCATAATATCCTCCAGCCCCTGATAGGAATGCTCCTTGTCCTTCAGCAGCCAGTAAGCCACCGCCATCGTCATCACGCTGTCATCCGTGTATGCGCTCCAGGGCTGAAACAGCGGGAAATTATAATCTTTGGTATTGTGAAACTCATAGACGGACCCTATGGTGTCTCCTGCGATCGCTCCTAACATATTCTTATTTGATATAAATATTGATTTCCTTGGGATACCGCTTCAGCACCAGCAGCGTCACGGGACAGAGCCACGCCTCGGGGATGGTCAGGAACTGACCGTCGCGGGCGAGAATCGGAGGCAGGCCGTCGGGGGTATGATTGTAGTATGATGCGCCGTAACCCGTTTTGTAGCGGGACATTACGATGTCGGGGGTGCGGCCGTCGAGACGGTTGCGCCCGAGCGTGACGTCGATATCGGCACAGGCGGGATGGCCTTGTTTCTCGGCCACATATTCGCAGAGTTGATCGGCGCCGGCGACCATCATCAGGTTGTGGTGCGCGAACGGATAGCCGGGGAAGTCGATGTACCAGCAGCCGTCGGCTTCTTTGTTGAATTTGAGGTGATATACTTTCATGGCTTAGAACCGGTACATGAGGACTTTCCAGAAGGATGCCGGGAGATAGACGTTGGGAAGGCTGTAGGCGCGGGCGAAGAGCGGGGCGATCTCCGCATCGGTGTATCCGGCGATGCCGCAGCCGATGCGGGTGACGAGGAATGTCAGCTCGGGGTGGCTGTCGGCGAACTGGATGAATTCATTCACCTCGCGGGCGATGGCCTCGAGAGATCCGCTCATCGTGGGAATGGCATAGCTCCGGCCCTGGAGACCGCGGCCCTGGCCATACACGGCGCCGAATTTCTCAAGGGCGACACGGGCGGCGCCACCGTCGTGAAGTCCCGCCTCATTGCTGCCGAAAACGAAAATCTGTCCGTCCTCCAGATGGTCGACCCGGTCGGGGGTCACGCGGGTAGCCGCCTTCTGCTCGCCGAAGAAATCCATAGCGAAATCGATGTGCCCGCCTGTCCGTTTATGCTCACGGACTTTCTTGTAATACTCCCAGTGGCTGGACTGCATCTTGTCGAACATCATTTCGGAGCCCTCGGCCGAGGCCTGGAAATCCATCGCGCTACGGATCCCGACTGTGCTCGCCACCTGTTCGGAATGCTGGTTCGCGCCGATGTAGGTAAATACCCAGTTCTGCGAGGACAGCGATTCGACAAGTTCCTTGACCATCTCGGCCGTGTACAGACGGGAACTGTTCTCGAGGCCGTCCGTAATGACGGTCACAAGGACGTGGTCCCCTTCCTTCACCAGCTCCCGCTGGGCCGTGATGGTGAGACCCATCGCATCATACAATGGCGTATTACCGCACGGAGTATACTGGTCGGGAGAAAGCTCTTTTACATTATCGATCTTATCCGTGTCGATAAGGGTGCGGACGGGTGGCCTTTGGGCCCAGCCGCTGAAGGTAACGAAGGTGATCATCTGATGGTCGTCCGGGTTCTCCTTCTGTGCGGCCCGGATGGACTGCAGGGTTTCATTGGCACCGCTGAGCGCCTGCCTTTTGATGGAGTCCATCGATCCGCTCTCATCCAGGATGATCAGGTTGTAGATGCGGGTTTCTTTTTCTCCGCGCGGATGTTTTTCGGAGAATTTGAACCCGGGCCCGTTCTCGGCCTTCGGTTCGTTCTGCGGGTCGGCTCCTTTCTTTCTGAAGCCCAGGAAGTTCATGATGTCCATAGTTGCAAATCTTTTAAAGGTTAATCTGCGTCCTTTTTACGCAAATATAATACCTTTGGGGGAATCTGCCAAAATTTCAGTGTAAATTTTACACAAACTGCCATTCTGGCATTTTTCCGCTGCAAACTACGGATTTCTCCTACTGGCCCTGTAATCCCACGGCGCCTCCGGGGATGGCATGGACCACAGTCCGGCCTTCTGCGCCCGGGCCTGCTCCTCCGCCCTGGCATACGCCTCGGTGGCATCGTATTTCTTGAAATGCCAGGCCATGCCGGACTGCAGCATCAGAAGAGAGACATCCCTCCCGTCCGGTGTGTAGACGAATGCGATATAGCGCCCCCAGCCGTCCTGCGACTGGACATCCACCGTGATTTCTTTATTGAAGATATAGTCCGAAAGGGTCTGCTTTGCCTTGTTCCCGAAATCCTGCCCCTTTTCCGGGGCGTCAATCCCGTTGATCCGGAATTTGAGTTGCAGTTTGTCCCGGTTGAGGCCCGTGAACGTATCCCCGTCGGAAATCCCGATGACCTTCACCGTGAACTTCTGGGCATAGACGCCGACGGATCCCCCCAGCGAGACCGCAAAAACCATGATAAGCAGAAACCTCTTCAGCATATTTGCAAATTTATTAATTTTGCAGGACATATACGCACATCGGCCCTATGAATTCAAAATTATTTTTTCAGGCATGCGGAAAATTCCTCGCCGGAGTCCTCCTCCTGGGGATTCTCATCTTCCTCCCCGCCTGGTCGCTCCGGTTCTGGCAGGGATGGCTTCTGATGGGCATCCTGTTCATCCCGATGTTCCTGGCGGGAATCGTCCTTCTGGCGAAGAACCCCGACCTCCTGCGGAAACGGCTGGATGCCAGGGAGGAGCAGCAGGAGCAGAAAGCGGTCATTGCGCTGAGCGGCCTGATGTTCGTCGCCGCCTTCGTCCTCGCCGGGCTGAACTGGCGCTTCGGATGGCTCCTCCTCCCGGACTGGGCGGTCTGGACGGCGGCCGGCCTGTTCCTCGCGGCCTACCTGCTCTACGCCGAGGTCCTGCGGGAAAACACCTACCTCTCCCGCACCATCGAAGTGCAGGAAGGGCAGAAAGTCATCGACACCGGCCTCTACGGAATCGTCCGCCATCCGATGTACATGGCCACGCTGGTGCTCTTCCTCGCGATGCCCCTTGTGCTCGGCTCCGTCCCCTCCTTTGCGATCATGCTCCTCTACATCCCCATCATCGCCAAACGCATCCGCAACGAAGAAGCCGTGCTGGATGACGGTCTCCCCGGCTACCGCGAGTACAAATCCCGCGTCAGATACAAGGTCATCCCGTTTGTGTGGTAGAAACGCGGGGACCTTCACCAAATAAGGCGGCATAACAGGGAATGGTTTTTGCAGAATTTCCGTCGCCGTATGAGACAAAAACTGCTGTTTACTTTCCTCCTTCTGGCGGCGGGAGCCGTTCTCCTCCAAGCACAGGACTACCCGGTATCTGTGGCTGACGGGCCATCTTTGACGGTAAAGGCAGATTCTCTTACACTTCCGCCACCGACCCTTCCGTTTCCGGGTGGGGCGCCCGACCTCATCATCCAGCTTCCCTCCACGCTGATACCACCGCTATTCGAGACCAAAGAGCAGAGGGCGGCAAAGATCAATGCCCGGGTGGAGTCTGACGTGATGCGCTCCCTCGGGCAAAACTTGCGCTGGTATCAGCCGCCGAAGCTGACCAAGACCGCCTATGCGCTGCTCCGGGTAGGCGGGTTGTTCCTTTCGGATCCCAACAGGTTTCCTGACGGCTGTATTCCCATGATGAATCCCTCCAACCCCTTTGTCTATTTCAAAACGCCGGGAATGGCGCCCTATGAGCATATCTACGCCCCGGAATTCTTCCCGCAATGCATCCGGACGGAATACGACTTCGCTTCCGGCACCTACAGGCAAGTAATGCTCCCCTGGCAGCAGGTCAACGCGAATATGTCCCGGAGTTTGGGCGGCCCGTACCGGAACGAGCCGGTGCCGAAGATGTACTTCTCCTCCGCCGAGCGCGCCCTCCATCAGTAACCCCCTCTTTGGGGAAGGTCGGATTTGATCCCCGAGGCCTTCACCACTCGTATTGCCCCACAGCGCCCCTAAGGGCCGATTCTCCGGGGAAGGTGCCGGCACTATAATCCGACCTTCCCCAGAAAGGCGGCGAATACCCCCACAAAAAAAGAAGGCAACTCATTTAATGTCGTAAGGGTCATAATTGGGTACTTCAAATATATTAATTATATTTGTCCATGCCTGAAGTCGCCCAAGGGTAGGATATGTCGCCCGCCCAAGCCGCAGGTCGAGACTTTTTAGTATAAAAGGTTGCAAAACTCAGATTAATCAAGTAGTCATGAAAATTAAAGTCGCCCTCCTGACCGTTGTGCCATTGCTGTGCGCTTCCTGCGGACCTAAAGTAGCTCTCAGCACTTTTAAAGACATTCCCAACGAAATCAGCGTGGAAACCATTGGAAATCGTGTTGCAGAGCAGCTCCTTGCCTCAGACCCGCTGGACTATGGTAATAATCTTCCCGGTTATCAGGCGCCCTATAATTATGGACGAGGCGGCAAGGAAATGAATTATTCCGTGGTAAGCCTTTGGGTTAACGCCATCGAGTTTGCCCACCGTTCCCACAACAAGAAGTTGGAGAAGCGGTTGATTGATTTCTTTGAGCCGTTTTATGGAGAGAGAAAGGACAAGTGTAATCGCGACAATCATGTGGATTTCTCCATCTTCGGAGCCATTCCTCTGGAGATCTATCTGATGAATGGTGACAAGCGGGCACTGGAACTGGGACTTCGATATGCTGATCATCAGTGGGAAGATCCCACAGGGGAGCCCGGCAAGAAGGTAGGTGGCAATGGCAATTTCCCTATTGAGGAGCAGCGGGAGTTCCTTGCAAACGGATATTCTCCCCAGACGCGCCTGTGGATTGACGATATGTACATGATTACAGTCCTCCAGACCCAGGCTTACCGGGCCACCGGTGACCGCAAGTATATCGACCGTGCGGCCCGTGAGATGAAAATGTATATGGACTCGCTCCAGCGTGACAATGGTCTATTCTATCATGCCCCCGATGTCCCCTTTTTCTGGGGACGGGGAAATGGCTGGATGGCGGCAGGTCTGCCTATGATTCTGTCTTATCTCTCCGAAGATAGCGAGTATCGTGCTCCGCTGATGGAAGCATATATGAAGATGATGCCGACCCTTCTTAAATACCAGCGCGAGAACGGCATGTGGGGTCAGGTTATTGATGATGCGGAGTTTTGGGACGAGACTTCCGGCTCGGCCATGTTCGCCTATGCTTTTATCGAAGGTGTGCGCCAAGGCTGGCTGGACGAGGCAACATACGGTGTTGCCGCACGTAAGGCCTGGGTTTCCTTGTGCGGGAAACTGGATGAGCATGCCAATCTTGCAGATGTCTGCATCGGAACCGATCGCCGGAACAGCCGCGAGTGGTATATGGACCGCCCCCGCTCTAACGGTGACCCTCACGGGCAAATGGCCATGATGTGGCTTTGCAGCACGCTGCTGCAATAAACACGGCTATCTCGATATCGTTACTGTGTAATCACTGAACTTCTTGGGCTCCTGGCTTATTTCCAGGGGCTTGCCACTGGCTACTTCAACGTTCCGGATGTTGATGACGCCCTTTCCGTAATTGCGCTTGAATTTTCCAAGGACCATGGGACCCTGGTAGTCTTTTTCGCTGACGCGGCTGTCGTCAATGACAAGGTTCTCGATATCAATTATTTCCGGGAGGTAACAGGCGTAACCGAAGTCGTGCTCCCCGGCGTTGGATCCTCTCAGTATAGATACGTTTTTGACCCTTTCGGGAACGATGAGCTTGCAGTTCCTGACAATGACTTCGCCTTCCCAGGAACTGCCATAATCCTCCCTGAGGGTGATGAGGGACTTGCGACGGACGGTGCAGCCATCAAGCAGCAATGTTCCGTAACCTACGACATTGACGCCCGTGTGTCCGAACTCGCAGCCTGTAAGGGTGACGTTCCTCACCCCCTGGTGGGCATCGAAGCGGGATAAGACGCAGTGGTCCAGGGTGAGGGCCTTGCAGAAGTTGGAAACGAAGATCCCCCAGTAATGGGTGTCGTTTATATCGGTGGTCTGGGTGCAGTTCTCCCATTTGACGCCCACGCAGCCATGGGCGGAGATGTCGTATGTTCCCATACTGACGGGCACACCGGCCGATCCTATGGTCCTGTAAGTCTTATGTGCTGTGAAAAGGCAGTCGCGGACCACGATATCGGCAACAATGTGTAAGTCCAGGAAGCCGTCGTACGGGGCACCGTGGTCCAGTTCTCCTTCGATATAGTGGGCTATGCCCTCAATCCTGACGTTGGACCGCTCGACGGATATTCCGCGGCCGTAGTAAGTGTACTTGGAAGGAGCCTGATTGGCGATGGTGGTGAAAATGCCGCCCTTGATTGTCAGGGGCTTATCGTCAATGGGGCGGGCCGTCATCCGGGTGATTTCGTCGTAATCCCAGATAAGCGAAGAGGAGGGCTCGATGTTGCCGTCTGCATCGACGATGAAAAATTCTTTCTGGCTGACCCCGCTATTCTGGTTAGCGCCCAGGCGGATATACACTTTACGATTGTCATTGACCACTTCCACCAGGCAGCGGCCGGGAAGGGACTTGCCTATGTTGGTCTGGTCCCGCTTCAGGCTTCCAATTCCATCGATGTCAAAGGGCTCGAAGGAGGATTCAATCCGGAAGATATAGTCCTCGCGGTCTTCGAGGCTGACATGACTGTCGTCTATTATGAACCTGGCGGTCCCGAAATCCACATCGGTGCGGATCACGGCGGTACCGGTGGTGTTGCCTATGTAATATGTCTTTCCGCCAGTGGCCTTGACAGGGAGACCCTTTTCATTGGCGGCCGCGTGGGTGGCTATGATGGCGGGGAAGTCGTCGGTGACGCCATCCCCCTTGGCCCCGAATTGCTCATAAGTGAGATACTTCGGTGAAGCGCACGCCAAAGCGCTTAGCAGGCATCCGGAAAGAAGCAGGAACCTATTCATGATCAGTTAAAATTCTAAGATTGCGATGGAATTGTTGCATAATTTGACGCGCACGGTTCCGTCTTCGGCCGGGAAGAGGGGAATCTCGGTATAATTGTGCCGGTCGTCGGTAAGGTGGCAGTATACCACCTCGCCCGGACGGTATCCCTTGACCGAGATGTTTACCGTTGCTATGTTACAGGTGTTGTTGTCCCCATTGTAACGGGTCAGCATCAGTGTGGTTTTGCCGTCCTTGACGGCCGCTACGGCATAAATATCCCCCTCGCCGCCTTCCAGGACGCAATCACACTGATTCCCGCGGAGTTTGCTCCAGGCGTAAAATACATAATACGTAGGCATGTGTTTACGTGTCTGGGGATCGTAGAAACCGCAGAAAGAATCCACGTTTACGCGGAAATCATAATACATCAGCATATCCACCGGAGCGTCTTGCATCGCGCACATGACGGCTCCCACGAAGGCAGCGCCCTTGATATTAAGACGGGTTTCAAAGTTGTAGTATTCGTATGAAGACTCGGAACCGCTTTTTTTCAATTGCCAGTAATTCCACTCGGTCAGGAAGAGTTCGGCATTTTCATACCCGTACTGCTTCATCCATTCCATGAGCATATAGGCTTCCGTCACATAAAGCGAAGGCTCAACGTCGTATTTATGCCATGTGACGAAGTCGATAGGGACGTCGTGGGCATGCATGTATTCGAAGAATGTCGGGAAATACAAATACGTCTTGTCGCGCAGGATCCTGCAGTATGAGGGGCCGCCTATCTTCAGGTCCGGAAAACGCTTTTTCAGATGTTTTGCCACAACTTCGTAGAACTTATGGAACTCTTCCAGGGAACCGGCCCATGTACGGGGGTTTGTCTTCCATCGGTCTGAATTCTGGTCCAGATCGGCCTCGTTCCATATTTCCCAGTAGCGGATGTCGTAATGGAAGCCGTTTGCCCAGCCTTCGTTGTAATGCATTATGACGTGCTCGCAGATCCTGGCCCATTTCTTATAATCTTTCGGCGGATAGATGTGGTATTTTGCCTCCGGGTGGGTTTCGATGGACTGCCCGAGCCTGTACATCACCTTTGCGCCGGAATCCAGCAGCGTCTTGATAAAGGCATCGGTTTCGCGGAAATCATAGGAGGATTCTTTGTCGGGATCCTTGCCGAAATCCGGAAAAACGTCGGAAATGTCCACCAGGTGATGGCCGTAATAATCATCTACGGTTGAATCGTGGGTACGACTGAACGGGATATTCAAAATGCGGAAATCCTCCATCTGCTGAGGGTCGTCGCCGACGTTGGGGCCGTTGTTCACGGCGTTCATCGGCTTGATGGGCCCCTTGACCGTCGATGGATCGACGGTGGCCTTCACCAGCACGGAAGAAATATCCGGATGTGTTTTCTGGGCCTGCACGCCTGC